>Ga0209573_1000698_pt1 | contig 64170 bp, 60 predicted proteins | sample TNRBio252014_DNA_FD_185870 | JGI IMG/M metagenome (GOLD analysis project Ga0209573, IMG submission 185870) | Wastewater treatment Type I Accumulibacter community from EBPR Bioreactor in Madison, WI, USA - TNR Reactor_6/25/2014_ DNA (SPAdes)... | ecosystem: Engineered > Bioreactor > EBPR >...
TCGGCGAGCACGCCGGCGACCTGTTGGCCGAATATGTCCTGGCGATGCGCTGCGGTGTCGGCCTCAATAAGATGCTTGCGACGATCCATATCTACCCGACCTTGGCCGAGGCTAACAAATACGCCGCTGGGGTTTGGAAAAAGGCGCACGTTCCTGCAAAACTGCTGGCGTGGCTGGAGCGCTTCCACGCCTGGCGGCGCGGGCCGGATGGGCAGACACGAGTGGAAACTCCGCGCACTCATCCGAGCCCAGGTCCGAAGCCAATCCATTGACGAGACCGTTTGCCATACGCATCGTCCAGCCCTGCAGCAGGCTCTCGCCGATCCCTAATTCCTTTGGCCACCCCCGGGACCTTAGGACCGGACAAGACCCGCTGCACGGCTCGGCTCTTGAACCCCAGCGTTAATTTATGCCGCGCCTGCTTCCCTTCTCGCTCGTTTTCATTTGTGGTGTAAATCGTGAGGGGCAAATGGGCGGCCATTGGAAGCTCCGGTCAGGTTGAGATGCTGAGTAACAACCGAAACCTGAGCAGCCGACGATGGCCAATGACAGCATGGCATTTTGGGACGTGTTGGGATAACCGGGGAGTGAGGATTTTCTGCGCAGTCTGTATGGAACGGGTGTTGGCGCAGTAATCTGCCCTGCCGTGCGTACCTATTTGGCTAACCCACTGAACATACTAACAACAACTGCGTAAGCCCATGGATAAGTAGACATTTAATTTGTTACTTGCAATAAACAAATAAGTTTGTTAGTCTTGTGACCCATGGTGGTCGCCACAGCGATTCATCGAGGGAGCCTCGCCGAGTTGCCAACGAGGAACCCAAAGCTTCATTAACTTTACAGGAGAGCGCCATGGGCACTGCACGTTGGAGCACCACAGATTGGAGCGCTTACGCCGCTTCGACTATCGGCAGAACCACGGAAGCCGTTTTTACGGCCCGTGGCATCGACAACGACCTCAATCCATTTGGGGTGCGCGTGCGCGAATCGCGCGATTCCGCCCTCAACCCAGAATCCACGGCGATCATTGTCGGGCTGGACGTAACCGGCTCCATGGGCATGATCGCCGATGCGCTGGCGCGCGAGGGCTTGGGCACCATGGTCGAGGAAATTCTGGCGCGTCGGCCGGTTTCCGATCCGCACATCCTGTGCATGGGGATTGGCGATGTGCTGTGCGACCAAGCGCCATTGCAGGTCACCCAGTTTGAAGCCGACATCCGTATCGCCCGGCAACTGGAAAAGCTGTGGCTGGAGAAGGGTGGCGGCGGCAACTGCTGCGAGTCCTACACGCTGCCCTGGTATTTCGCGGCCCTACACACCGCCATTGACTGTTTTGAAAAGCGCGGCCAAAAAGGTTACTTGTTCACGGTCGGCGATGAAGAGCCGCCCATGGATTTGCCAGGCACGGCAATCACCCGCTTTCTTGGCGACCCGCCGCAACGCGATTTCAGTTCCCGCGAATTGCTCCAATTGGTCAACCGGACGTACCACGTCTTTCACATCATCGTGGAGGAAGGCTCGCATGCGCGCCACGATCCGCGCGGGGTGCGTGACCGCTGGACGGCCTTGTTGGGACAACGGGTGATTGGTCTTTCTGACCACACCCGATTAGCGGAAGTGATTGTCTCTGCCATTGAGATCAATGAGGGCCGCGATCAGGCTCAGGTCGTTAAAAGCTGGTCGAAACAGACCGCGCTGGTGGTGCGGCGAGCCGTCAGCACCTTGGATCCCCTACAGGCCAGCCGCCATAGACTAGGACGATTTTGAGTCCTTCCCCTCGCCTCTAACCCCTCTTCCGCTAACGGACGAGGGGAATCCTCAGGAGTAGCGCAATGAATTTGCACAACACCGCGCAAGTGGTTATCGGTGCCCAGTTTGGCGACGAAGGCAAGGGCCGCATGATCGCTCAGTACGCGACGCACTACGGAGATCAGGGCATCGTCATCCGCTTCAACGGCGGAGCGCAGGCGGGCCATACCGTGGTGCGACCGGACGGCTTGCGCCACGTATTCAGCCATGTGGGTAGCGGAGCGTTTAGCGGCGCGGCCACGTATCTGTCCCGGTTTTTCGTCTGTCACCCAATCCTGTTTCTGCGGGAAATTGATGCTCTGGCGGCGAAAGGTGTGCAGCCGGTGGTCTATATCGACCCGCAAAGCCCGGTGACAACGCCTTACGACATGCTGATCAACCAGATCGTTGAGCGGGAGCGCGGCGCAGCGCGTCATGGCAGTTGCGGTATTGGCTTCGGTGAGACCCTTGAGCGCCATCTAAGGCCACCTTATGCCTTGACCGTAGTGGATTTGGCGAATCGAGCGGCTCTGCTAGCAAAGCTAGATGCGATTCGCCGTGGTTATGCGCCCGCGCGGCTAACACAATTAGGGTGCGCCGCCGCCTTTGAGCGGCATACTGACTTGTTGTGGTCAGACGTGATCTTGGAGCGTTTCATTGAAGACGCTGAGCACTTTTTGCAACGGGTGACCGTGAGCGATATGCGGGCAGCGACGCAGGGGCGGCAGGTATTGTTCGAGGGTGCGCAAGGTTTGTTGCTTGACCAAGATCGGGGCTTTTTTCCGCACGTCACGCGCTCGAATACCGGTCTGTGCAATGTAGTGGCGTTGGCGGCGGAACTGGCATTGACGCGGCTGGAGGTGAGCTATGTCACGCGGGCTTATGTCACTCGACACGGTGCGGGGCCATTGCCGCATGAGTTACCGGAAAAGCCTTATCCTGGCGTGGTTGATCCCACTAATGTGCCGAATGCTTGGCAAGGGTCATTGCGGTTTGGTTGGCTTGATTTGAATGTGCTGAGCAGTGCCATTGTCGGAGATCTGGCTGATGCGGAGCTGGGATTAACGATCAAGCCAAGATTGGCTATAACCTGTTTGGATCAGCTTGGTAATGAGAAGATGATATATTACAGGGATGGAATCCAACAGCAACTCAAGATCGAAGATTTTTTAAGGCTCCAAATGGATTTACCCCTGTTTCACAGTGAAGCGCCGCCAACACCGACTGCCATCGTCGCCGAGATCAGCGATGATGGCGGCCGAGATCAGCGATGATGGCGGTGGTGGTAACGCGCTCTCAGTGAACTATTCGGCAGGAAAGAGTGGCCCTGGCCAACCTGCTGCACCACTCAGAATAAGCGGCGCTGTTAGGATGTCAGCCACGGGATTTCTGGAGCCTTCATCCGCAGGCCAGCGAAGCCTCTGATTGCGCCAAAACGTGGTCTTTCCGCTTCCCAATCGCGCTGGGCTTGGGCGATAGTTGCCCGGTTATGGCCAACAAAATTCCACCAAATCGTGATGTTGTCACCGAACGGCACGCCGCCGATCAACAAAGCCCGCGTCCGGGCGGCGAGTTGCAAGCGCAACACCGCGCGGCCGCGTGCTAGATAAGCCAGCTCGTCGGCGCTAAAGGTTTCGCCCTCCAGTTCGGCCGCACCTTCCAGCGGCAACAGGCCATATTCAAAGGCGGGATCAAGCGGCGTGCTCAGCACGGTGGCTTGCTCTGCCCATACTTCCAGGCCAACCAGCGGTGTATAAATCTGGGTCGGCGCGCTGCGACCGGCGTGCGCGCCGACCAGCAAGGTCAGCGTACAGCCGCTCTCTTCCCAGCGCGGCAGGTCGGGATAGTGATCGAAGGCGGGTTCACGCTCGGCTTGCTCGGCCGGCAGTGCGATCCACAGTTGCGCGGCATGGGCGCGGGTCGCCTCCGCAGTCGATTCCTCAGTGTGGGCGATGCCGCGCCCGGCGGTCATCAAATTCACCTGGCTGGGCCGAATGACTTGTTCGTTGCCCAGGCTGTCGCGGTGCAAGACCTCACCCTCGATCATCCAGGTAAAGGTTTGCAAGCCAATGTGGGGATGCGGCCCCACCCGTAGCCCACCGCCGGGGGCGAACCTGGCCGGGCCGACATGGTCAAGAAAGCACCAGGCACCGATCGTGCGCCGCGTCCGCGACGGCAAAAGACGCGCCACCGTTAGGCCGCTGCCGATTTCGGCTTTGCGCGCGCTCAGCCGTTGGCTCCCGCTCGTCTCAATGCTGGGGCCAGCATCGCTGACATAGGACGATTCGGAATGTGGATCTTTATTCATGGCTTCTCCTCTACGACAAACGGCGTACCGGCCTTGAGGCCGAAAATCTTGGCGGCCGACACGGATAGAAACGGTAGGCATGATCACCTCCACCAGAGACTTAGGAGGACCGCCGTGTTGTTTTTATTGGGACACGCATAAAGCTCACTTAGGCCCTCTTCAGATAAAGACTAACGGAATGGTGCCTGGACGCCAGGAAAGACCATGCCGACACGGGTGGGATCGGCATGATCGGCAACCACTAAGCAATGCGGCCAAAGCGACCGCTGCTGTAATCCTTAATAGCTTGTGTGATCTGCGGCTTGCTGTTCATCACAAACGGGCCGTAACCGACGATGGGTTCATCAAGAGGCTGGCCGGCCAGCACCAGCAACTTGGCGTCTGTGTCGGCCTCCAGCGCTACGGCGTCGCCAGCGCGCTCCAACACCACCAGTTGCGCGTCACGCGCCGCCGTAGCACCGTTCACCCGCACGTTGCCGCGCAGCACCACCAGCGCCGTGGTCCAGCCATCAGGCAGCTCAAATTCCACTGCTTTGCCAGCGTTCAGGCGCACATCCCATACCTGCATCGGGCTAAAGGTGCGCGCTGGGCCGTTGTGACTGCGGTAGTCACCGGCGATCACCCGCACCGTTCCTGCGTTATCAGGCAAGGCCACAGCGGGAATAGTGGCGTTGGCGATGGCCTGATAGCCGGGCGCGCTCATTTTGTCCTTGGCCGGCAGATTCACCCACAGTTGCACCATCTCAAACGGTCCGCCCGTGCGGGAATAGGTTTCCGAGTGAAACTCCTCATGCAGAATGCCGCCCGCCGCCGTCATCCATTGGACATCACCGGGACCGATCACGCCGCCCTGACCGGTGGAATCGCGGTGCGCTACCTCGCCATCGTAAACGATGGTCACGGTTTCAAAACCGCGATGTGGATGTTCACCCACGCCGCGTGACGGGCCGGGGTTCGGCTCGAAGCTAGTCGGAGCTGCGTAATCCAGTAACAAAAAAGGACTGATCTGCTGGCCAAGGCCGTTGTAATCGAACATTGAGTGCACCCGAAATCCATCGCCGACCCAATGCGGATGAGGCGCACTGTAAATGCTGCTGACTTTTTTCATGACGATCTCCTGAATGGCTTAGGTCACGTTCGACTTGATGAGAAAGAGTCTATATGAAGGATAATTGATCCAGGAGACCGCAAAATTAGGTTTCACCGTTCTATAATTAGAACGATAATCGGCCGATTGATTTCATAACCAGCGAGGAACCCTACGATGAGCACCCTAAACTTGTTGATCCTTTCCGGCAGCGCCCGCACAGGTTCGGTGAACCGGACGCTGGCGGCATTCGCCGCCGAACGCGCGGCAGCGATAGGCTGCAATGCCCGACTCTTGGACCTGCGAGCGCTGGATTTACCGATTTACGACGGCGATCTGGAAGCGGCTTCAGGCGTGCCGCAAGGCGCGTTCCAGTTGCAACAGGCCATCATGGACAGCGACGCCGTGCTATTGGTCACGCCCGAATACAATGGCTTTCCTACCCCACTGCTCATCAACACCTTCGATTGGCTGTCGCGGATCGGCGCAAGCGGAGATCGGCCCTCCGGGGTGGCCGTGACGACGGATAAACCGACGGGATTGCTCTCGGCGTCGCCAGGGCCGGGCGGCGCGCTGCGTTCAATAAATTTCCTGCGCCAGTATGTGCAGATGGCGTTTGCGATGCTCGTCATACCGCAGCAGTTCGCGCTGGGTCGCGCCCACGAGGCCTTCAACGCACAAGGCGCGCTCAAGGATGCCCACGCCACCCAAGCGGTGGACGGCGTGCTACAGGCGCTCGCCGCACTGGCGCGGGCGCTCAAGACCGTCGCTCGGTGAGGCGCTCCGCGCCAGACGTGTGCGAAGATCGCCTATGCCGGATTTAAACGATCTTTACTATTACGCCCAAGTCGTCGATCACGGCGGCTTTTCTCCTGCCGGCCGCGCGCTGGGTATCCCCAAATCCAAGCTGAGCCGACGAGTCGCTTTGCTGGAAGATCGGCTTAGGGTGCGCTTGATCCAGCGTTCGACCCGCCGCTTCGCGGTAACCGAGATCGGCCAGACCTTTTATGAACACTGCAAGGCGATGCTGGTGGAAGCGGAAGCCGCCGAGGAAGCCATCGCCTTCAGCCACGCCGAACCGTGCGGCAGTTTGCGGGTCACCTGTCCGGTGGCGCTGTTGCACGCCTATGTCGGCGCAATGCTGGCTGCTTTTTTGCTGCGCTATCCGCGTGTCGCTTTGGCTTTGGAAGCCACCAACCGTCGGGTCGATCCGGTCGGCGAAGGCATCGACTTGGCGCTGCGGGTGCGTCCGCCGCCGTTGGCGGATAGCGATCTGGTTTTACGGGTGTTGGCCAACCGGAGCCAATGCCTGGTGGCGAGTCCAACCTTGTTGGCGCGTCAAGGCTCCGCGCGCTTTCCGGCCGATCTGAGCGCATGGCCGAGCTTGGCGCTGGGGACGCCGCAAGAGCATTATCAGTGGACCTTATACGGACCGGAAGCGGCGCAAATCACTCTTTATCACACGCCGCGCCTGGTCACGGGCGACATGATCGCCCTGCGCACCGCCGCCATGGCAGGTGTAGGCGTGGTGCAGCTCCCGATGATGCTGGTACGGGCAGAACTTGCGGACGGAGCACTGGTCCGGCTCTTGCCGGAATGGACCCTCCAGCGGGAAATCATCCATGCCGTGTATCCGTCGCGCCGCGGCCTGCTGCCCGCCGTGCGTGTCTTGATTGATGACTTGGCCCAGCGTTTCAAGGCACTGGATGAAGATTGAAAAGAGCCTTTGATTAATAAGGGAGCGGCGAAGCGGCGAAGGCAACCCTGTACCGGCGGACGATCCCTCTCCTTTTAATTTTAGGAGTTACGCAGTTGAATAAAGAGGAGGACAAAGGGAGATTATGAACCCAGCGAAAGTGACCGATGAAGATTACATTCAGTTTCTAATAGCGACACCGAAGGTGTGCAGCGCGACCGAAGCAGGGCGGTGTGCTGGTGGTGGACGACTCGACCTTGGACAAACCCTATGCTAAGAAAATGGCGCTAGTCCACCGGCATGGGTCGGGGAAACACCACGCGGTGGTGGAGGGCATTAATCTGATCACCCTGTTGTGGAGCGAGGGTGACCGGCATGTTCCGCTAGACTATCGGATTTATGACAAGGCCGGAGATACCCTGACCAAAAACGATCATTTCCGCACGCTGCTGGAGACAGCCCACACACGGGGCTTGGTCCCGGAATGCGTGGTTTTTGATAGTGGGTACAGTAGTTTAGAAAACCTCAAACCGATTCGGGCGTGGGATTGGGTGTGGCTGAACCGGCTGAAAGCCAACCGCCTCGTCAACCCCGACCGGACGGGCGCACGCCCGGTCGCCCCGGTCGACACCGATGCCCACGGTCAGGTCGTTCATCTCAAGGGCTATGGCCTCATTCGTTTATTTCTCATCGTCACCCCAGACGGCGACAAGGACTACTGGGCCACTAATGACCTCAACATGAAAGCCCTCACCCGCGTACGCTTTGCCAGTTACGCCTGGACCATTGAAACCTATCACCGGGGGATCTCAAGCACTATTATGGGGTCGAACGCGCTCAGGTTCGCGCCGCTCGCGCTCAACGCAATCATATCGGTCTTGCGTTACGCGCCTTCTTACGCCTGGAGTGCCATTGTTATCGCAAAGGAATCCGCTGGTTTGAGGCGAAACTCGCTATCATCCGCCCCGCCATCCGCACCTATCTGACTAATCCACTTTACAGGCTACCGGCAACTGCGTAACTCCTATCTAAGTATCTAATCAGAAGTTCAGCTGTCTTATGAGTTGGTAACTCTTTGAAAATATTGAGCACAAATACCGGATAACTTTGGTTTACCTACTTATCTTAAGTTAAGATTCTAAGAATTTTTAGTGGCTCCCGTCATGCCCTGATCGAGCGGGTGAATTTTCTTTAAGCAGCAACCATGCCCGGCGCGAACCGGGTACGGTTGGGGTATGAGGCTCAGTTTAGCCTTGAAGCTGTTTTTCAATATCCGAAGCTTTCACCAGGGCATCGGATCGACTGACTTCATTTTTTCCCTTATACAGAATTAACACGCCCTGCATACCGACGTTGAATTTTTTCAAGCTTGCCGTATCGTTGTCATAATTGACAACGAGCACCTTAAGATCCTTGTAGTGCGGATTGGCATAAATTTCGTTTAATGCCTGCTTTTGCGAGGCGCATACGGGACAGCCTTTTTTGTGAAAGGCGACCAGGAATGGTTTGCCACTGGCCTGCGCGTCGCTAAAAGCTCCCTCTTTAAAAGGCATCTCATGGCTCATTTCCTTTTTCTCCATCGACATGGCGCTTTCTTGGGTCATCATTTTATCCTCGGCGGCGGAAGCGGGGCTGAGAGCCGCCGTCCCGATGGTGAACACCGCGCCGACTATGATTGATAGCCTGTTGATCTTATTCATTTTTAACTCCAAAATCAGGTTGAGGGATAGAAGGCCAGATTGGCCTTCTGATGGTCTTACGGTCGTTCGGCACCATAGGTTACAAGTATTTGTAACTTTGAGAGGGCTTTGAGCGTAATCAATGTTAAGCGAGCGAGAATCCGATGAGCTGGATCAATTGCTCAAGCGGCTGGTAACGGAAACGCGCCACGGCCAGGCAGCCAGCTACAAAAAGCTGCTGGAAACCCTGGCGCCTATGGTGCGCCGCAGTGCGGCTTCGCTTCTGGTGCGCTGTGGACAAACCGCGATGACGGAAGACGTGACCCAGGAAGTATTGATCGCCATCCATCTCAAACTCCATACCTATGATGCCGGTCTCTCTTTCATCGCGTGGCTGCGGGCTGTGACCCGACATAAGGTGATCGATGCCTTACGCCGTAACAAAATGCCGGTTTCCTCAATGGAGGAAGCAGGGTTCGCAGAACCTGCTGATCCAGAAGATTTCGAGCAAATCCAAAGCGTCAGGCATGATCTCCAGAAGCTGCTGTCGCAATTGAAGCCCCCGGCTGGCGAGATTATCCATGCACTCAAGGTCGAGGGCGTAACGGTTCAAGAATTGGCGACGCGCTATAAAATGACTGAAAGTAATATCAAAATCATCGTGCATCGCGGGCTGCAAAAACTATCTGCAATGATCGCTTACAGCAAGGCGACATAAATGAAGACCGATGATCTGATCACCCTATTGTCGCAATCGCCCCAGCCGAGAAAACCGCTGTCATTTTCATTGGTTCTCCTGGCATGTTTGGCGATGATGACCGCCTTCACCGTTTTCGTCCCTGGCTTGCGGCCGGACTTGACTATAGCCCATATGGCGGTTGTTCATAAAACAATTTTATTGGGTGCAGCCGCCGGTATGGCGGGGTTTTTATTGAAGAATGCTGCAAAACCAATCCCTAATGATCACGGCGTTAAGCTTTATCTCTGGCTGCTTGTCGCTTTATATCTTGGATCAATCTTCTTTGAGTTGATTACAACACCCTTATCCCGGATCGCCGGATTTTTTTATACCGTGAATTTCCCAGAGTGTTTATTTTTCGTCACGCTTTATGGCGCGTTGGGGTCATGGATTTTGCTCTGGCTGATGCGTTTTTATGCGCCCCATGATCTTAAAAAAGCAGGAATGACCATCGGATTTGCAGCAGCGACAACGGGCGCCGTGGGTTATTCGCTCCATTGTACAATCGACAGCCCTGTCTTTATTACTATTGCATACGGTCTTCCGGTGTTTCTGGTATCGGTCATTATGCGGAAGCTGGCCGACAAATTTATTCGATGGTGATGTAACCCGCTTACTCCATGCCAGCGTAAGGTTGTTTGAAAACACGCCTTATGGAGCAAAGCAATGATCGATCTGACTCAATCCGCACTGGCCCTCGCCGAGGGTTTCGGCCTGGCCTTCTCACCTTGCATCCTGCCGATCTTACCCTTGATTCTGGCTTCATCCGCTAGCGGTGGTCGTTGGCGGGCCTTGGAGATCGTTAGCGGCTTCATCCTCAGTTTTACCGCGTTCGCCCTGGTTTCGAGGCAAATTCTGGCGACGACCGGTATCCAGCAGGATCAAATTCAATTCGGCGCTTTCCTGCTGCTGTTGGCTTTTGGCCTGGTGATGCTCATTCCCCGGCTCGAAGAAAAGTTCGCCGCCCTCACCGGCGGATTGGCCGAGCGCGCGAATACAGCCAGCAATCGGCAAATCTCGACGCGGGCGGGCGGCGGCTTGATCGTTGGCGCACTGATCGGGGTGGTCTGGACGCCGTGCGCCGGGCCGATCCTCGCGGTTGCGTTGCTGCAAGTGATTCAGTCACAAACGAATTTGGACGCGGTAGCCACCATCGGCGCGTTTAGCATCGGGGCGGGTCTACCCATGCTGATTATCGGCTATTTTGGCCAGGCGCTCATTCGCTACATTCGCGCCCTGTCCCGCCATGCGGTGGTCATCCGCCGCGCTATGGGCATCGTGATCGTGGTGTTTTCGATCATGGGGCTGTCCGGCTTTAACCTCGGCGAGTGGGCCGTCACAGCGGCTGGTGCGACCGGACAGCCCACGTCCGCACCAAGCCAGTTGCAAGAGGGCCTGGCGCAGCCCTACCCAGCCCCTGAGATCAGCGGTATTAGCCACTGGTTGAATTCAGCGCCGCTGGACAAGACCGCGCTCAAAGGCAAAGTCGTGCTGATCGATTTCTGGACGTATTCCTGCATTAATTGCATCCGCACCTTGCCGTATCTCAAAGCCTGGTATGAAAAATATAAGGATCAGGGTCTGGTCATTATTGGCGTTCATGCCCCGGAATTCGCTTTTGAAGCCAAGATCGAAAATGTAGAGAAAGCAATCCAGAAATTTGGCATTACTTATCCAGTCGCTATGGATAACGATTTTTCTACCTGGAAAAATTATAAAAACCGCTATTGGCCCGCACACTATTTAATCGACCGCACCGGTCAGGTGGTTTATAGCCATTTTGGTGAAGGTCAATACGAAGTGACTGAAGCTAATATTCGTCAATTGCTGGGCCTTAAAGAGAAAACCCAGGTTGATGTTGATAAAGAGGCTAGGGTAGCGGCAAGCCAGACCCCGGAAACTTATCTGGGAACAGACCGATCCGAGCATGAATCCACAGCGGATAAAGAGGCGCTGCCGCTGCATTTTTGGGCATTACAGGGTAAATGGTTACGCACCGGTGAATACATTCAGTCCCAGGCTAAAAACGCCGCCTTGACCCTTCATTATCGCGCCAAAAAGGTTTTTCTGGTCATGGAAAGCCAAGACCAGACGCCCCGAACGGTTCTTATCAAGCAAAAGAGCACCGAAAAGCGCCTGACTGTTGATGACTCCAAACTGTATGAAATCGCCCTCAACCCGGCCCAGGAAAATAATTGGGTCAGCATTATTGCTGAAAACCCTGGCTTGAGACTGTTTGTTTTTACCTTTGAGAGTTAGGAGTAAAACGATGCGTTGGCTATGGTTCCCTTTGCTTTTGATCGCCACAGCGGCCTATCCGCGAGAGATGACTATGAATAAAGAAACCAAGGACAGTGCCTTAAAGCGCTTAACATCCGAACAATATCAAGTGACCCAGCAGGCCGGAACCGAGCCGCCATTTAAGAATGCCTATTGGGACAACCATCAAGAGGGCATTTACGTGGATATCGTCTCTGGCGAGCCGCTGTTTTCATCGCGGGACAAGTTTGATTCCGGCACGGGGTGGCCCAGCTTCACCAAGCCCATCAACAGCGCAAGCATTAAAAGCCTGCCGGATCGCAGTTACGGCATGGGGCGGGTTGAAGTGAGATCCGCCAAAGCGAATTCGCATTTGGGGCATGTCTTTGACGATGGTCCTGCCGATCAGGGTGGTTTGCGCTATTGCATCAACTCGGCGTCCTTGCGGTTTATCCCCAAAGACCAATTGGAGGCTGAGGGCTATGCGGAATTCAAGAAACAAGATTGAAGGGCCTAAAAACCATGCCCTATAGAAACAATCGCGCAGCAGCTTCCGGGTTAGCAGGAAACTCAACAACCACCAGATAAAGCTGGTGGGTTGAAGGTACGGACTGAAAGTTCGGATACGGGTCGATAGACCCGTTTACTCGGTTCGGAAGTTGTCGTCTGTCTTCGGCTCAAAGTGGTGCTCCAGGCATTCCTGAGAGTCCTAATCAAAGATAGATAAGAAGGTTGCAGAAAGGGCCGCGAAGGCGGCGGAAGCGGGCGAGAAAGTGGCGGATGTTGCTATGGTCTTGCTCAATAGGGAAGGTGAGGTGCTTACCGGTCGTCAACTGTGCGGCTGGAATCAAGCGATGGTCACCGGACCAATCGTCGGTGATGAATCGCTTGCCCTGGAGGCCGATGTGGTCGAGAAGCTGTTGACAGGTGGCGTCATCACGGCCACCCAACACCCAGGCCAGGGTTCGCCGACGGTTAGGGTCATACGCGCGTTAGACCCAAAGCTGGGCGGTTTTTTTTGAGAAAATGCCATATCTCATCCAGCGTCACCACCACCGTTTCCCCGGACACTTCGGGGATGGGCAGTTTCCGCGCCTCGGCACGCACCCATTTCAGCACCGCCACATCGCTGACGTGCAACAGGCGCGCAATCGAGCAGAAACTGACATTCCCCATTGCGTAGAGTAACAGCGCCAACGCCTTCATCGCCGCTGGCTTGCTGCGGGGCGGCGTTGCCGTAAAATGATAGCCGCACGCTTTGCACCGATACCGTTGCAAACCACGCACGCGACCGCTCTTGACCGACGCTGCGCTCCCACATCGCTTACAACCACCGCTTTCCATCACCATACCCCCTTTGATCCAGCCTTTCTTTCCTCTAATACCCTAACCTATCTTTGGTTAGGACTCTCAGAAAAAATCATGACGCTTTTTCGATGGAGTCTTGCTTGGCTCCCTGGCCAGCACAACAATGGGAGGCTGTGAGTTAGATAGCGGCACACTGCATCAGTCCGGCCGCAACCGCAATCATCGCCACCCTCCCATGACCAGGAAAATCGAATCATGAGCCAGATCAAATTCACCGAAACCCACGAGTGGCTGCGCCTTGAAGGCGACGGCATCGCCACCATCGGCATCACCGATTACGCGCAAAATGCGCTAGGTGATTTGGTGTATATCGGTCTGCCGGACATCGGCACCGCACTGGCGCAGGGTAGCGAAGGCGCAACCAATGAATCCGTCAAAGCGGCCGCCGAAATTCACATGCCTGTGGCCGGTACCGTGCTGGAAACCAACGCCTCGCTGGCCGATGACCCCGCCCAGGTCAACACCGACTCGCTGGGCGCTGGCTGGTTTATCAAAATCAAGCTTACCGACTCCGCGCAAGCGGATGCTCTGATGGATCAGGCCGCCTACGACCAATTTGTAGCCAGCCTCGGCTGACGCGCTGCCGTCGCATCCCAACCCGAAGAGGTGGTCGTGAATACTCCCCATACCGCACCCCGGCGGCCGCTGTCCGCACTGGAACCCAGCGGCGAATTTATCCCCCGACATATCGGCCCCAGCACCGCCGAACAAGCCAAAATGCTCGCCGCGCTCGGCTGCGACTCGATGGAGGCTTTCATCAACAGCGTCGTGCCTGCGGGTATCCGCTCTGGCGCACCGCTGGCGCTTAACCCGCCCCGCAGCGAGGCGCAAGCCCTAGCTGAACTGCGGCAAATCGCCGCCAGGAACAAAATCTTTCGCTCGTTCCTGGGCATGGGCTATTCCGACACGTACACCCCGACGGTGATTCTGCGCAACGTGCTGGAAAATCCGGCCTGGTATACGGCCTACACCCCCTATCAGCCAGAGATTTCGCAAGGTCGGCTGGAAGCCCTGCTCAACTTCCAGACCATGATTATGGATCTGACCGGCATGGAGATTGCCAACGCCTCACTGCTGGATGAGGCGACCGCAGCGGCGGAAGCGATGACCTTGTGTCGGCGGCTGTCGAAAGCCAAGAGCAAGGCGTTTTTCGTCTCCGCCGAATGCCATCCGCAAACCATCGATGTGGTGCGCACCCGCGCCGCACCGTTCGGTCTGGAGGTGGTGGTCGGCAACCACCAGAGCAATCTCGACGCGCTCGACTGCTTCGGCGTGTTGCTGCAATACCCCGCCAGTTCCGGCGAGATTCACGACTATGCCGAAACCATTGCCAAGGCGCACGCCAAGGGTGCATTGGTGGTGGTCGCTGCCGATCTGCTCGCCCTGACCCTGCTCAAGCCGCCGGGCGAGTTCGACGCCGATGTCGTCGTCGGCTCGGCGCAGCGTTTCGGCGTGCCGCTCGGCTATGGTGGGCCGCACGCCGCCTTCTTCGCCACCCGCGACCGCTTCAAGCGCGATATGCCGGGGCGGCTGGTCGGCGTCTCCGTGGATGCCCAAGGTAACAAGGCGCTGCGGCTGGCGCTTCAGACCCGCGAACAGCACATCCGCCGCGAAAAGGCCACCAGCAACATCTGCACCGCGCAGGCATTGTTGGCGATCATGGCCAGCCTGTACGCCTGCTATCACGGCCCCCAGGGCCTGACCGCCATCGCCGAACGGGTGCATGGCTTCACCGTCACCCTGGCGGAGGGCATCAAAAAGCTGGGCTACGAGCTGACAACCTCCGCCTTTTTCGACACCCTCACCGTCAAGACCGGCGCACAGACCGCCGCCCTTCATGCCGCCGCCCGCGCCCGCCAGATGAATCTGCGCGCCGCCAGCAGCGACACCATCGGCATTGCGCTGGACGAAACCACCACCCGCGCTGACGTGGAAGCCCTGTGGGCCGCATTCGCCAAACCGGGGGTGGCCACGCCCGACTTCGCCGCGCTGGAACCGTCCGCCGCCGGCCGGATTCCGGCAAATCTAGCTCGCACCTCCGCGTTTCTGACCCATCCGGTGTTCAACACCTATCACTCAGAAACCGAGATGCTGCGCTATCTGCGCTTCCTCGCTGACCGTGATCTGGCGCTGGATCGTTGTATGATTCCGCTCGGTTCCTGCACCATGAAGCTGAACGCCACTACGGAAATGATCCCGATTACCTGGCCGGAGTTCGCTAACCTGCACCCGTTCGCGCCATCCGATCAAGCCCAAGGCTATGCGGAACTGTTCGCGGCGCTGGAAAAGATGCTGGTGGCCTGCACCGGCTACGATGCGGTATCGCTCCAGCCCAACGCCGGTTCGCAGGGCGAATACGCCGGCATGACGGCGATTCGCGCCTATCACGCCAGCCGAGGCGAAGGCGGACGTAACGTCTGCCTGATTCCGGCCTCGGCTCATGGCACCAACCCGGCCACCGCCCAGATGGCCGGAATGCAGGTGGTCGTCGTGGCCTGCGATCAAAACGGCAACGTCGATCTGAATGACCTGAAGGCCAAGGCCGAGAAGCATTCCGCTAATCTCGCCGCCATCATGATCACCTACCCGTCCACCCACGGCGTGTTCGAGGAAACTGTCCGCGACATTTGCGACGTGATTCATGCCCACGGTGGTCAGGTCTACATCGACGGGGCCAACATGAACGCCTTAGTCGGGCTATGTCAGCCGGGGAAATTCGGCGGCGACGTATCCCACCTCAACCTGCACAAGACCTTCTGCATCCCGCACGGCGGCGGCGGCCCCGGTGTCGGCCCCATCGGAGTCAAAGCGCATCTGGCCCCCTTCCTACCAGGCCATTGCGTCTGGGAGAAAAAATCCACCGGCGCGGTGGCAGCGGCTCCGTGGGGCAGCGCCGGTATCCTGCCGATCAGTTGGGTCTACATCACGCTGATGGGTGGCGAGGGCCTGAAACAGGCTACCGAGGTCGCCATCCTCAACGCCAACTACATCGCCCACCGGCTCGCGCCGCACTATCCAATCCTGTACACCGGCGCGAACGGTCGAGTGGCACACGAGTGCATCATCGACCTGCGCGCCCTCAAGGATCGCAGCGGCGTGACTGTGGATGACGTAGCCAAGCGCCTGATCGATTTCGGTTTCCACGCGCCCACTATGTCGTTTCCGGTGCCGGGCACCTTGATGATCGAGCCGACCGAGAGCGAGCCGAAATCGGAACTTGACCGCTTCTGTGACGCCATGATTCGCATCCGCGAGGAGATTCACGCCATCGAATCCGGCCACCTGCCCGCCGCCGATAATCCGCTAAAGAACGCGCCGCACACCGCGCTGGAACTGGCCGGTGAATGGGGTCACCCGTACAGCCGCGAACAGGCGGTGTTTCCGGTGGAGAGCCTGTGCACCGTCAAGTATTTCCCGCCGGTGGGTCGGGTCGATAACGTCTATGGCGACCGCCACCTGGTTTGTGCTTGCGCGCCGGTGTCGGAGTACGAAGATCAGAGCGACGACGCGGGCGCTTGACGCCACTCACGAAAGGAGCCGAATCATGATGACCTCCATCGTCCTGACCGTGATCGGTGAGGATAAACCGGGATTGGTCAGCGCCATCTCGCAAACCATTACCGCCAGCGGCGGCAATTGGCTGGATTCGCGCATGGCCAGTCTGGGCGGCAAATTCGCCGGGCTGCTGCTGGTCAGCGTGCCGCAGGTAAAAGCGGATGCGCTCATCGCCGCCTTGCAAAGCCTGGAACAACACGGCCTGCGGCTGGTGATCGAGCGCGGCGCCGCTGATACAGCAACGACGGCGGGCCGCCCGCTCAAGCTGGAACTGACCGGCCAGGATCGGCCCGGCATCGTGCGCGATATTTCCGATACCCTGGCGCGGCAGAAGGTCAACATCGAGGAAATGGAAACGGCCTTCTTCAGCGGCTCATTTTCGGGTGAGGACATGTTCGAGATGCGTGCTACCCTCCGCGTTCCCAACGAGTTGACCGATACCGCGTTGCGCGAGGCCATCGAGAAGCTGGCCAACAACCTGATGGTTGATATTAGCCTTGATGCCGCCTAGTGCGACACGATCCAATCAAGAGGATTTGCGATGTTTGGCAGTGAGATAAAAATCCAGGGTTTTGATGACGAGCTGTACGCCGCCATTGAAGCCGAAAAGCAGCGGCAAGAAGATCACATCGAACTGATTGCTTCCGAGAATTACGCCAGCCCGCGCGTGCTCGAAGCGCAAGGTTCGGTGCTCACCAACAAGTACGCCGAGGGCTATCCCGGCAAGCGCTATTACGGCGGCTGCGAGCATGTCGATGTTGCCGAGCAGTTGGCTATCGACCGCGCTAAGCAACTGTTCGGCGCGGATTACGCCAACGTCCAGCCGCATTCCGGTTCACAGGCCAATGCGGCGGTCTACATGGCCCTGCTCCAGCCGCACGAGATGGTGCTCGGCATGAGTCTGGCCCACGGCGGCCACCTCACCCACGGCGCCAAGGTCAATTTCTCCGGCAAGACTTATAACGCCGTGCAATACGGCATCAAGCCCGACACCGGTGAAATCGACTATGACGAGGTAGAGGCGCTGGCGCTGGCGCATCGACCCAAGATGATTGTGGCGGGCTTCTCGGCCTATTCGCTGATCATTGACTGGGCGCGCTTCCGCGCTATTGCCGACAAGGTGGGGGCGTATTTCTTCGTCGATATGGCGCATGTGGCCGGGCTGGTGGCGGTGGGTCTGTACCCGAATCCGATCCCGTTTGCCGATGTGGTGACCACCACCACCCACAAGACCCTGCGCGGCCCGCGTGGCGGTTTGATCCTGTGTCGCTCCAATCCCGATCTGGAGAAGAAATTTAACTCGATGGTCTTCCCCGGCATTCAGGGCGGCCCACTGATGCACGTTATCGCCGCCAAAGCGGTGGCGTTCAAGGAGGCGCTGCAACCGGAGTTCAAAACCTACCAGCAGCAGGTAATCAAGAATGCCAAGGCGATGGCCGCCGTGTTCCAGAAACGCGGCTACCAAGTCGTCTCCAACGGCACTGAAGACCATCTGTTTCTGCTCAGCCTCATCGACAAGGGCCTGACCGGCAAAGCGGCTGATGCCGCGCTGGGGGCTGCGGGCATCACCGTCAACAAGAACGCGGTGCCGAATGACCCGCAATCGCCATTCGTGACCAGCGGTATCCGCATCGGCACCCCGGCGGCGACCACGCGCGGCTTCAAGGAAGCGGAGGTGGAGGCGGTCGCCCATTGGATGTGCGACATCCTCGACGACATCAAGAATCCGGCGGTGATCGAGCGGGTCAAGGCGCAAGCCGCCGCGTTGTGCGCCCGCTTCCCGGTGTACGGATAGTCAACCAGATGGGCGGAGCGGATGTGCGCCTGATCGGTCGCTATCCGCGCCCGCACCCGCCAATCAAGCGCGATAAGCGTGCCACCAAGCTGTGGAGTTCAGAATGAAAACCAAATACAAAGAAACGGCGCGTGACGGCCTCGCCGTCATCATCGAAATGTTAAGGCACTGACTGAACTCTGACCCACTCTGGAACCGGACATGAGCACCCACGAATCCCTTGCGCGGACTCCCCTATACAATCTGCATCTTGAACTTGGCGCCCGGATGGTGCCGTTTGCCGGTTACGAAATGCCGGTGCAGTACCCTTCCGGCATCATCAAAGAGCACAACCACACCCGCACCCAGGCGGGCCTGTTTGACGTGTCGCACATGGGACAGGTACGGCTGTCTGGCGCGGGCGCGGCGGCGGCGCTGGAAACACTGGTGCCGGTAGACATCATCGACCTGCCCGCCGGTAACCAGCGTTATGCCCTGTTCACCAACGACCAGGGTGGCATTCTGGATGATCTGATGGTGGTCAACAGCGGCGATGATTCGCTGTTTGTGGTGGTGAACGCCGCCTGTAAACAGCAGGACATCGCCCACATGAAAGCCCATCTGTCCGGCCGCTGCACGGTGGAAGAGCTGGCCGACCGCGCCCTGCTGGCCCTGCAAGGCCCGGCGGCGGCGGCGGTGATGGCTCGCCTCGCACCGGAAACCAGCAAGATGATTTTCATGAATCACGGCCAGATCAATCTGGTTGGTGTTCCCTGCCTCATTAGCCGTTCTGGCTACACCGGCGAAGATGGCTTTGAGATTTCAGTACCCGCCGAGAAAGCTGAGGAACTGGCCCGCCTGCTCTTGGCGCAACCGGAAGTCGCGCCGATTGGATTAGGGGCGCGTGATTCGCTACGCCTCGAAGCGGGCTTGTGCCTGTACGGCCACGACATCGACACCACCACCACGCCGGTCGAAGGCAATCTGCTATGGGCGCTGTCCAAGCCGCGCCGCCGTGATGGCACCCGACCCGGCGGCTACCCCGGTGCCGAGGTCATTTTCCAGCAGATCGAAAAAGGTGTAGCCCACAAGCGGGTCGGCCTGCTGCCCCAAGGCAAAATGCCGGTGCGTGACGGCGCGGACGTGGTCGATGCCAGCGGTCGTGTGGTCGGCAAAGTGACCAGTGGCGGCTTCGGCCCCACCCTGGGCGGCCCGGTGGCGATGGGTTATGTGGAAACAGCCCTAGCGGTAGTTGGTGCTCCACTCAACGCCCTGGTGCGGGGTAAGTCCGTACCCATCGCCATAGCCAGGACGCCTTTTGTACCCCAGCGTTACTATCGAGGCTGAAGCCTGGGCTTTCACATTAAAATTATCGATCAGCATGCATGGCCTTCGCTGCTGTGCTAGGTATCACTTTAGCGAAGCTCGTGAATCCAGGCTCTGGCGCTTCGCTGGAAGGCTGGAAAGAGCTTCAAGTAATTTGGCTCGCAAGCGCAAACCGTAGCAGCATCGGCAGCCCCAAAATCATTGGTCGATATTCTCGAAAAGCTGCTGCTGGATTTCTTTCAAAATCCCTTCAACGCCCTGGCTAATGGTAATTTTCTAGCGATTATCGTGTTCGCCATTCTGTTCGGCATCAGCATCCGGCAGACGGTTGCAATGCGCATGACCAGGATGTCACATCCTGCGAGCGCGCCTGAGCGCTCATAGCAACAAGCTCCCCGCTCCAGCAACGCCGCAGTCACGCCCGGTCCGCAGGAGCCGCTTTGAACTCCTGCGCATAGCGACTCAAGCCACCGAGCGTACCGCACACGAAGACAATATCGTCCGGCCGCACTCGAAAGGCCTCGTCAAATTTCACAAAGACGGTTTGCTCGCGCTCCACAGCCACCACAGCGGCTCCAGTGCGTTCGCGCACCGGAGCCTGCCATGGATGCAGTCCCGCCAGCGCACCGGCACCAACCCGCACGAATTTAAGCCGCTGTTCCACCGCTACCACCTGTTCGCTGAACAGGTGGTAAGCCAGGATTTCTCCCGCCATTTGGCCCACTGACAACGCGAAATCCGCGCCTGCCTGATATAGCCGGGGAATATTTGGCGCGCGGTTGACCCGCACAATCAGCGGCACATCCGGCGCATAATCACGAACCACCGCCGTGGCGAAAACGCCTTCGCTATCGTTGCTTAAGGCCAGCACCACTGCGCTCGCCGCACGCACGCTGGCCCGTTCCAAGGTCGCGTGTTCAAGCACATTGCCCACCACATCGACGCCGGGCGCAAGCTGTAGATCGATGACCGTTGTGGTCTCGCGGGCATCGCGCAGCATCTCGACCACCTTGCCACCCACTGTACCGCAACCAGCGATTACGATAGGGCCAGTCCGCCGAATGGGCGCAGCCAGGCGTTCAACTTGAGCCAGGTTGGCATGAGCGCCGACCACAATCAGGATCGCTCCTGGCTCAATGCGCGTCTCCGGCCCGGTCACAACAGCGAACTGACCACCGCACCATTGGCCTAAAACGGTCACGCCATGGCGTTCGCGCAGGTGCAACTCACCGAGCAGTTTCCCCGCCAACGCGCTACCTGCCTGGACTCGAAATTCGGCCAGCCCGACTTGCGTACCCAGCAAATGCAGGCCTTCCGCTGATGGGGTAATGCGCGTGCTGGCACGGGCTGCCAGGGCCGCGCCAAGGACATGGGTGGGAGTAAAGACCGCCGAAGCGCCCACCTTCAACATCGGTGGCCGGTATAGCGGGTTATCGGCCAGCGCGTAAATTGGGCCGCCAAATCCAGCTTCACGCGCCATCAAGATACAAGTGGCGTTGGCGTGATCGTCAGCATTGGTCACAACCGCCCGCGCTTGGGCCACACCTTCGAGCGCTGCCGCATCTTCATCCAAGCTGCCTAATACCACCGGATAACCACGGTCGCGCAGATTGCGTGCCAATGTTAAATCTTCCTCAAAGATCACGAATGTGGAGCCGAGCCGCTGATATTCCTCCAGCAGGGAATCAATGGCTGGTCCATAACGATAAAACAGCGTCCGTCCCGCCATGGGCGGCAGTACACGGGGCAATCGCGCCTCGAAGCGTTCTTCAAAATAGGGCAGCACATAAATTGGGAAGATCATGAAAACCAGAAACATCCCCAAGAACTGCGTCAACATCACAAACAGCGTCATGAGTGGATGATTCCAACGCGCATCAGCTCCATAGCCCGTCGTGGTGAGCGTCTCGGAAGCCCATTCCAGACTGGCCCAAAATCCGCGGGGATTGCCCTCCAGATAAATCGAACCAAGCATGTAGAGACTGCCAAGAACAAGCACGGCCGCTGGCAATAGCGCCAGAAGCGCCAGGAGCCGCCGGGTCGAACGCTGCATTCTCTTGATCACCTTGTTCCGCTCCTCAAAGCAACCGTGAGACAGTACCAAAAACTATCTTGCGGTGCATCAATCACCCGCCTACGATTCGTTTGGAACCATCGCTTCCACTCATCGTGAGGTGCACTGTGCGCATCATCGTCGCTCCCGATTCCTATAAAGGCAGTGTGTCGGCCCTGGCCGTCGCCCAAGCGATGGAACGTGGCATCCACCGGATATTCCCTACCGCCGAGGTCTGCAAAGTACCCATTGCCGATGGCGGCGAAGGCACGGTCGAGGCGCTAGTGACCGCCACCGGCGGCCAGTTTCGCCGGACTCAGGTCACTGACCCCCTGGGCAACCCCATCACTGCCCAGTGGGGCATTCTCGGCGATGGCAAAACCGCCGTGATCGAAATGGCGGCAGCGTCGGGCCTGCCCCTGCTCACCCCGGAACAACGCAATCCTCGCCTGACCACGACCTTTGGCACTGGCGAGCTGTTGCGCGCTGTGTTGGATGCGGGGTTGCGCAAAATCATTCTCGGTATCGGTGGCAGCGCGACCAATGACGGCGGTGTGGGCATGGCGCAGGCGCTTGGCATCCATTTCACCAGAGCAGACGGCGCGGAACTGCCCTATGGCGGTGCGGCCTTGGCGGGCTTGAAGCAGATTGATCTCAGCAGGCTTGATCCGCGTTTGCGCGAGACAGAAATTACGGTGGCCTGTGATGTGGACAATCCGTTGTGTGGGCCGCGCGGCGCATCCGCTGTGTTCGGGCCGCAAAAAGGCGCGACACCGGAAATCGTCGCGGAACTGGATGCTGCTCTCGCCCACTTCGCCGCTCTCGCCACCCAAGCCACTAGACGGCAGGCGGCGGAGCAACCAGGAGCGGGCGCGGCGGGTGGTCTGGGTGCAGCCATGCTGTTTTTCACTCCGGCCCAGCTCCGACCCGGTGTCGATATCGTGCTTGATGCCGTGCATTTCGCCGAAGTGGTCAAGGATGCTGTTTTCGTCATCACCGGCGAAGGCCGCACTGATTTTCAAACCGCTTTCGGCAAAGCACCGGTCGGCGTTGCTAAAGTCGCCAAGCAATTTCAGGTACCAGTGTTCTGTCTCTCCGGCGCGCTCGGTGATGGCACTGATACGCTGTTAGATCACGGCATTGATGCACTACTGAGCATCTGCGACCAGCCGATGACATTGGAGCAGGCGATGCGCGCGGGAGAAACGTTGATCGAAGCCGCCACCACGCGCTTGTGCCGAATTGTCCAGGCAGTACGTCGGTAGCCCGGATAATCCTTTATAACAACGAACGTAGGGGGTAATGCCATGGTGCAGGGGCCAATACTGCTCATCATTCTGCTGATCGCCATTATCATGATTGTGGCGCTCATTTCCCGCTTCAAAGTCCATGCGTTTCTGGCCCTACCTTCTTTTCTCATCATCTAGACTTAGCATCAGACCGATCCCAAGCGCCGCTGCCCTACGCTCGGCGCGCCCTACCAGGAGTCCATCCGATGTCTGCAACCCTCTCCGATTACGCTTTGAGCCGCCGTCGTTTTCTGAGTACCTTGCTGGCCGGTTCCGCCGTGCTGACCTTCGGTGATTTAGTCCTGCCTCGCAGCGCTCGCGCCGCTGCCGCTGGCCCGTTTACACTGCCGCCCCTGCCTTACGCAGACGATGCGTTGAGTCCGGTGCTTTCGGCCAATACCATCGGTTTCCACTACGGCAAACATCACCAGGGCTATGTGAACAAGCTCAATGAGTTAGTCACTGGCAGCCCGCTGGCCGATCAGCCGCTGGAAGCGATTGTCAAGGCAACCGCCGGCAAGGCGGATCAGGCTGCTGTTTTCAATAACGCGGCGCAGGTTTGGAATCATACCTTTTACTGGAGCAGCCTGAAGCCCAAGGGCGGCGGCAAGCCGACCGGCGCGATGGCGGAATGGATCGACAAATCTTTCGGCGATTACGACAAATTCAAGGCGGAATTCGCCAAAGCGGCAACTGGCCAATTCGGCAGCGGCTGGGCCTGGCTGACCAAGGACGGCGACAAGCTGGCCATTACCAAAACCGGCAACGCCGATACCCCCATCGCCCACGATCAAAAACCGCTGCTGACCGTCGATGTCTGGGAACACGCCTACTATCTCGACTATCAGAATCGGCGGGCCGATTATGTCGCCGCCGTGATCGACAAGCTGCTCAACTGGGACTTCGCCGCAAAGAATTTGATGGGATGAGGCCAGATTGTTCCAGCGAAGGTATTGACCACACTGACTCTCGATCCGTGAAAATGATAGCGTGATCGGCGCGGTGAATTTTCCGCTGCTTTGTCCAGGGAGAGGGAATGGCATCCGACCGGGATTAGCTCGCTAACCAAGGCTAATCCTGGTCGGGGGCTGACTCACCTTAGCACCCACAGAGGACAACGTCGCGTCGCTTATACTTCGACCTCATCCAGCCATCGTTCCCTCCGCTTTCCGAGCGGACACGGCATGAGGGAGAACGGGCCGACATCCAAATGACCATCCACCCAGGGGAGCAAGATGTACATCGGCGACTATCTCGGTCGGCGGACGATTTATAGCCCGGAAGCACTGGCGATCGTGGATACCGGTAAAAGCCCGGAACTGCGGCTAACCTTCGCGCAGATGAATGACCGCGCCAACCGCCTGGCCAACGCGCTGCGCAGCGCGGGCGTCACTAAGGGCGACCGGGTGGCGATGCTGGCGCTGGATGGCGTCGAGCATCTGGATGTACTGTTCGCCTGTGGCAAGTTGGGTGCGATTCACACCGCGCTCAACTGGCGGCTGCACTGGCGCGAGTTGCAACAAATTCTGGCCGACGTGACACCCGTGGCGCTGATCTACGACGACAGCTTCACAGAAGCCGTCACCCAACTGGCCGGCGCGCCAAGCGCGGTGCGGTACTGGATTCATCTTGATGGATCCGGGATTTCCGACAGTCAGGATTTCAATACGCTGCTGGCTAATTCACCGGCTGCGCCTTGCGCTTGCAAGACTCTGACCGAAGAAGACATCGCCGCGATTGTGTTCACTGGCGGCACCACCGGCCTGCCGAAAGGCGCGCAGATCAGCCATCGCCAAGTCGCTTGGAACTGTCTGAACACCGTCATTCACGATCTCGGTCGCGGCGATATTTATCTCAACGTATTCCCGATGTTCCATATCGGCGGGCTGTTCGTCTATACCCTGCCCCAGATCATCCTGGGGGGTACGACTATTCTGATGAAGCGCTTCGAGCCGGAACGGGTGCTGCAATGGATCGAACGGGAGAAGGTGACAGTCTTCGCGGCGGTGCCGGCGATGTATCAGATGCTGACGCAAAGCGCGGTCTGGCCGGAAGTTGACTTAGGCTCGTTGCGCTTTTGCACCAGCGGCGGCGCGCCGTTGCCAGTGCCGCTGGTCGAGCAGTACACCCGCGAGAAGGGCATCCGCTTCAAGCAGGGCTTCGGCATGACCGAATTCGGCCCCGGCCTGTTCGCGCTGGCCCCCGAAGACGCGATCCGCAAGGCGGGCAGCATCGGACGGCCCAACTTCTACATCGACGCCCGCATCGTCGATAGCGACAACTTTCCGCTTGGACCACACCAGGTAGGCGAGCTGGTGCTGAAAGGCCCTAGCCTCGCCTCCGGTTATTTCAACAACGCCGCCGCCTGGGCGGCCGTCATCGACGCCGAGGGTTGGTTTCACACCGGCGATCTGGCCCGCTACGACGAGGACTGGTATTTCTTCATCGTGGATCGGCTTAAGGATATGTTCATTTCCGGCGGCGAGAACGTTTATCCGGCGGAAATCGAAGCGGCGCTGTACCGCCATCCAGCAGTCTTTCAATGCGCGGTGGTCGGCGTGCCCGACGCCCGGTGGGGCGAAGTCGGCAAAGCCTTCGTGGTGCTCAAGCCGCAACAAGCCGCGACCACCGAGGCGCTGTTGGCGCACCTGGGCGAGCATCTGGCCCGCTATAAAATTCCCCGTCAGGTAGAGTTTGTGGCCGCGCTGCCGATTTCGGCGGCGGGCAAGGTGCTGCGACGGGAATTACGCAGCCGTTAAAAAACCTCTCTCTCACCAGCGAGAGAGAGGTTAAGGCCAGGGAACGCGCTGGGCTACCGGTAATCAGCGATCACAAAGTTCTGATGGGATTCAGACCAGCGCAGCAGCACGCTTTTACCGGCGCGTGGAAAGTCCTCTAACCGATATTCGCCATTTGCGCTCTGCAAGAACTCCACGCCCAGCGTGGTCACGTTGAAGGCGACATTGGCAAATTCCACTCCATCGACAAAGGCTCGCAAGGTGTGCGGTCCGTTCCCCAGGAGGTTCCAGTTAAAGGTGGAACCAAAGCCATTGTTAGCATCCCCACAGACCGTCGCCGTATCCTGGCGCGAGGTGCCATAGGCCACTTTGCGCCGTTCCCCGTTGTCAATCTGGACCTCCACCTGATTGGCCTGGCAAATCCAACCCCGAATCAGCCCGATGCCGCTTTCAAACGAACCTGGAGAGGGGCTTTCCAGGTGGGCGAGAGAGGCCGCCAGAGGTGTCGCTGCGGCTGAGACAGCGGACGCTGCGCGGCTGGAGCCGATAATCACAAAATTCTGATGCGGCTCCGACCAGCGCACGGTGACGTTGTTGCCCGCCTGCGGAAAGTCTTTCAGGACATAATCGCCACTGAGGCCCCGGGCGAAATCCTCGCCCAAGCTGGTGGTGGTAAAGGTGACGCTGGCAAATTCTGCGCCGTTCGCAAACGCGCGCAGCGTTTGGTTGCCGGTCCCTAAGGCATTCCAGTTAAAGGTATAACCGAAACCGTTATTGTCATCGCCACAGACCGCCGTCGTATCTTTGCGCGTGGTGCCATAGGCCACAGCGCGGCGCGGCTGATCGTTAATTTGTACCTCCACCGTGTCGGCGTCGCACACCCAGCCGCGAATCAGCCCGATGCCGCTTTCATAAGAGCTTTGTGATGGGCTTTCCAGATGCGCCTTGAGCCTTGCGCCACAGGCCTGGCCTGCATACGGCAGGGTATCCGGGATAATCTGGACGCCGGTTGAATAGACTTGATCCGGCTCGAGCACCCCAGCCGTGGGGAAGGTCACATCGACCAAAAACGCGGTCCAACCACGGGTCGGCTCCTGCACCGCACCCACATAGCTCCCATCGGCTTGGGGCGACAGCACTTGGCTCTTCCAAATCGGGCCGACCCGCTCCAGGCGAAAATCCCGGCCCTCGGGATTGGTCGCCTGCCATAACCGTACTTCCTTAGGCCGACTCGTCGGCGTCACCCGCAGCGAACGATTGCCCTCCAAAGCCCAGGTAATTTGCGGACTGGTCTTGTTATCGAGCATGTCGTCTATCCACGACAACGCATCAATAATCGTATCCTGCGTCTGCTTATGGTCAGCGTTGGGTGTGTAGCGCAACCACTTGGGGCCAGGCAGATCGCCATAGTAAAACCGCGAAGAATCGGTAACGAAAAACTGATCACCCGTGGCGTTCAAAATCAACTTAGGCATGGTGTAGCGGTCGCGGTAGGCGTAAGGATCCACGACTTGCAGCAATGCCTGTCCTTCCGGGGTTTGCATGCGACAGGGCAGATCGAACGCTACATAATCGTTCAAGGCCGGCGCATAGAAACCATACGCTTCCCAGTGATGGATGAACTGCTGCCCCAGGTTGAGCATGTCAATCGACGCTGGGATGATGGCCTTCACCCGGGGATCGACGGCAGCGGTCAACCAGGTCGTCCAGCCGCGCTTGGAGCCCCCCAGCACCAGGAAATTTTTGATTTGCACCCCTTTACTGGCCGCGAACTCTTGCACCGTATCCATGGCGCGCACGGCCGCCTTGGTCATAGCCAAATGCACAGCCCATTCCATATCACCAGTGTCCAGCGCCTTATCCAGGCTATAGGCTAAAATTTCATCCTCTTTGCGGCCACGACCGCCCTCATCGGTGAAGTACAGCGGTTCATTCGGCACCTGGCGCACGATGGCCAACACCGCACCGACCGTGATCGCCGCTGCGCCGACCGCATCGTCGATTTCATTCATTAAGGTCTTGGGATTGCTGCCGCCTTCGATCAAGAGAATAGCCGTATCGGTGCTGTCCAACCCGAACCGTGGCACCACCATGGCGACTTCGTGGGTCCAGATGGGCCGGTCCACTTCACTGGCGGAACGCCACTGCTGCGACGTCATTTCCAGGAAATAGGCGGCGTAAGCCACCCGGTTTTGCGTGGAATACAGTCGGTAACTGTAGTTCGGGTCTGGCTTGGCCACGTAACGATCTAGCGCGGTTTCCGCTGCCCAGCCACCTTGGGGCGCACTCAAGCCCAACCCCACAGCAGCCAATCCAGCGAGCCACAACGGCCGCCACACTCTCCATCCCAAAGCCCGTCGCGCATCACGCGCGCTGAAGCTGAAGTGAATCATCGGTTACCCCAACAGTGGACGTTGAAAACTCAAGGAGCATGTTACCATTCCAAAGTTAGCTTAGACCGCGTGGCAAGCCGTTGTTTCCATAACCAACCACCGGATGCGGATTGTGCAAGCAGCGCGTCCGGTCAGGATCGACGTCGGCGCTGGCGCTTCAAGTTGAGAAAGATGGAACCGCAAGACCAACCCATTGGCGTGTTCGATTCTGGAGTTGGCGGGCTATCCGTGCTACGGCGGATTCGCGCCGATTTGCCACAGGAAAGCGTGGTGTACGTGGCCGATTCAGGCCATGCCCCCTACGGCAACAAAGCGACCGCGCTCGTGGTGCAGCGCGCGTTCGCCATCACGGAATTTCTGCTGGAGCAAAATGCCAAAGCCTTGGTGGTGGCCTGCAATACCGCCACGGCAGCCGCGATTGCCGCCTTGCGGGCGCGCTTCGGTCGTCTGCCGATCATCGGCATTGAACCGGCGCTTAAACCCGCCGTAACTGAATCACGCTCCGGGGTGGTTGGCATTCTCGCAACGGCCAATACCGTGCGCAGCGATAAATTTACCGCCCTGCTCGACCAGCACGGCCACCAGGCGCGCGTGATGGTGCAACCTTGCCCCGGCCTAGCGGATTGCGTGGAGCGCGGCGAGCTGAATAGTTTACCAGCCCGTGTCTTGCTGGAGCGTTATCTACACCCATTGTTGGCGCAAGGGATGGATACCCTGGTGCTGGGCTGCACTCATTACCCGTTTCTGCTGCCGCTCATTCAGGAGATCACTGGCCCACAGGTCACGATTTTAGACCCCAGCCCGGCGGTGGCGCGACAGTTGCGCCGACGGCTTGAAGCAGGAGCGTTGCTGGCTGCGGGTCCTGGTGACGCACGTTATTTCACCAGTGGCGCGCTGGAGCCGACCGCACAAATCATGACCACGCTGCTAGGCCACCCGGTCGCCCTTACGGTCCTACCTGAACACTTCCGCCAAGCCGACAGGCCAGCTCCAGGTGCAGCCACTGTTCCAGCAAGCCATGCCTAGAAGTCGTGTAGCTGCACGCATTCTTCGTTATGATCTTCGTTTAGGCGGACGCACTCTGCATCCGCTATCCTCTGTCTGGTTTGTGAGGTGACACTATGGCCGGTGGCTGGGGTTGTCCACATGAACTCAATGACCAATGTCAGCACGTTAAGGATCGCCCCTGTGATCCGGGCATGAAAGGCTGTGTGCTGGCTGGGCGGTTTCGCTTTAGCAACGAAGCCAAAAACCGGCCACCGCGCCCGGCGTCGGGCCGCGCCCATCAGCCCAAAGTCAGCAGCCCTAAGAAAACATGAGGCTGCTGTTTGTCGTTCTCATTCCCTTTGTCGGCGCTATCCTGGCCGCCGGATGGTCCCGGCGCAGCCGAAGCCTAGCCGCTTGGACGGCGGGGGCCGTCACCCTAGCGTCCCTGCTGGCTCTGCTGCCGCTGGCGAGCGCTCCCTTTGCCGGTCAAACGGTGATCCAACGTTGGCCCTGGCTTTCCAGCGCTGGCCTTGATCTGGCGTTTCGCTTGGATGGACTGAGCCTGTTATTCGCTCTGCTGATTCTGGGCATTGGCCTGTTGATTGTGCTTTACGCCAGCTATTACCTGTCGGAACGGGATCGACTGGGCCGCTTTTATGCGTATCTGCTGATCTTCATGGGCTCCATGCTGGGGATTGTGCTGGCCGAAAATATCATCCAGCTACTGATTTTTTGGGAACTGACCAGCCTATCCTCGTTCCTGCTGGTGAGTTACTGGTATCCACGGGAGGAAGCGCGTAACGGCGCGCGCATGGCCTTGACCTTGACCGGGGCGGGGGGCTTAGCCTTGCTGGGCGGTTTTTTGCTGCTCGGTCACATCGTCGGCAGCTACGAATTGTCCGTCATCTTACAGGCCGGCGATGCGATTCGCGCCCACACCCTCTACCGACCCATGCTGGTGCTGGTGTTGCTCGGCGCATTGAGCAAATCCGCGCAATTTCCGTTTCATTTTTGGCTACCGAACGCGATGGCGGCACCAACACCGGCCTCGGCCTATCTGCATTCGGCGACCATGGTCAAAGCGGGCATTTTTCTGTTGGCGCGCTTGTTTACGGCGCTGTCCGGTACCCCGGAATGGGCCTGGCTGGTGGGTGGCGCTGGCTTGATCACCCTGTTGCTGGGGGCCTGCATCGCGCTGTTCCAGCATGATCTGAAAGGCTTGCTAGCCTATTCCACCGTCAGCCATTTAGGGCTGATTGTGTTGTTGTTTGGGATTGGCACCCCGCTCGCCGCCGTAGCGGCCGTGTTTCATATCATCAATCACGCCATTTTCAAGGCATCGCTGTTTATGGCAGCGGGCATCATCGACCACGAAACGGGCAGCCGCGACATGCGTCGCATCAATGGCTTGTGGCGCTACATGCCCTATACCGCCGTACTGGCTATGGTAGCGGCGGCCGCGATGGCTGGCGTACCCTTGTTGAATGGCTTCTTATCCAAAGAAATGTTTTTTGCCGAAGCCTTTAGCGCCAGTTCGCAGTTACGCCTGGGGTGGCTGTTGCCTGCGGCGGTGACTGTGGCCGGTGTATTTGCCGTGGCCTATTCACTGCGCTTTAGCCATGATGTCTTTTTCAATGGCGAACCGGTCGGCCTCTCTAGAACGCCGCATGAGCCGCCGCGCTGGATGAAAGCACCGGTGGAGGTGCTGGTCGTGCTGTGCCTGTTGGTGGGCATTTTTCCGGCCCAAACCGTGGAGCCACTGCTAGCCGTGGCGAGCGCGAGCGTCTTACAGGGGCCTTTGCCGGAGCACAATCTGGCACTCTGGCACGGGTTCAGTCCGGCGTTGGGGATGAGCGTCATCGCGCTCATGGGCGGCGGATTGCTCTATCTCGGACGGCGGCCGCTGTTTGTGTTTTATGACCGTCACGGCGAGCGCCTGGAAGGCAAACGGCTGTACGATGAATTGTTGGGAGGCGTGTTTGCGTTGGCGCGCGCGCTGACCCGGCTGCTTGATACGGGTTCTTTGCAACGGCTGCTCGCGGTCGTTATTGCTGCCGCGTTGGCGCTGGGCGCGGTCGGCTTTAGCAAGGCTCCTGGGCCTCTGACCGGCCCGCGCCCGTTGTTGCCGCTGGATGGTGTCAGCCTGCTCGTGGCGTTGGGACTACTCGCGGCGGCGCTCGGCGCGGTCGTCGAACACCGGCGGCGACTGTCGGCACTGATCTTACTTGGAGCGGTCGGCTTGGGAGTCGCGTTGTTGTTTGTCAAGTTTTCCGCGCCGGATTTGGCGCTGACCCAGCTTGCAGTTGAAACGGTGACCGTGATTTTGCTGCTGCTGGCGCTGTATTTCCTGCCACAACACACGCCTGTGGAAACGACGACGTGGCCGCGCATCGGCCACCTCATGCTGGCCTTGCTTGCGGGTAGCGGGGCGGCGATGCTGGCGTGGGCGGTGTTAACCCGGCCCTATGACACCATGGCCGACTATTTTTTAACCAATAGCGTTCCGGGTGGGGGCGGCTCAAATGTGGTCAATGTCATTTTGGTCGATTTTCGCGGCTTTGACACGCTGGGCGAAATCAGCGTATTGGCCCTGGCCGCCCTCGGTATTTACGCCATGCTCGAGCGCTTGCACTTGGACGGTCCGGTGCGCGACGCCGAAGGTCGCCCCTGGGATACGGATTTACATCCGCTTATCCTAGCGACGCTGACTCGCTTGCTGTTGCCGCTGGCCCTGCTGGTGTCGGCGTTTATTTTTCTGCGCGGCCATCAACTGCCTGGCGGCGGCTTCATTGCTGGTCTGGTTACGGCGGCCGCGCTGATCATGCAATATCTGGCCAACGGCGTGGCTTGGACGCAGCAGCGGATGCCCTGGAACCTGACCGCCGTAATAGCTTTGGGCCTGCTGGCGGCCCTGCTAACCGGCCTGGTTAGCCTGATCTTCGGTTATCCGTTCCTGACTTCAGCATTTAGCCACCTACAGTGGCCGCTTTTGGGTGACTTTGAGCTGGCTTCGGCCATGACCTTCGATCTTGGGGTCTACCTGGTGGTGGTGGGCGCGTTGTTGCTGATCCTGATTCACTTAAGCTTATTGCACCGCGCCGAGCGCCCCGCCGCCCAGGCGACTCGTTCCCCAACCGGCGTTGCCACGCCACCGAAAGCCCGCTGATGGAACTGCTAGTCGCCGCCATCGTCGGCCTGCTGACCGCTTGTGGCGTGTATCTGGCGCTACGCGCCCGCACCTTTCCGGTGGTGCTGGGTTTGACCTGTCTGTCTTACGCGGTCAATGTCTTCTTGTTCGCCATGGGTCGCCTAACGGTCGGGCAGCCGCCGGTTATTACCACCGATGCATCCGGTTACGCCGATCCGTTGCCGCAAGCCCTGGTGCTAACCGCCATCGTCATCAGTTTTGCCATGACGGCCTTCGTCATTGTGCTGGCGCTGAAGGCCCGCGCCGAACTGGGCAACGATCATGTGGATGGAAAGCATGCGCCATGAGCCATGTCGTCATCACCCCGGTCTTGCTACCGCTGTGCACCGCCATCCTGTTGCTGTTGCTCAACCGCTCCGGGACCATTCCCCGCGCACTGGGGATGGCTGCCGTACTGGCTCAACTGGGTCTGGCGCTGCTCCTGACGGCGCTGGTTAGCGACGGTGAGATTCTGGTGTACGCGCTGGGCCACTGGCCCGCGCCGTTCGGCATCGTGCTGGTGGCAGATCGTCTGGCAGCCTGGATGCTGGTTACCACGGCGCTGCTGGCCCTGTTTGCTCTGTGGTCCGCGCTTCAGGGCGACGACATCACTGGAGCGCATTTCCATGTGCTGTTTCAGTTGCAATTGTTCGGCATCAACGGTGCGTTTCTCACCGGCGATCTGTTTAATCTGTTCGTATTCTTCGAGATTTTGCTGCTCGCTTCCTATGGGCTGTTGCTGCACGGCGGCGGGCGGCACCGCACCCGTGCCGGGCTGCATTTCGTCGTGGTGAACCTGATCGGCTCCACTCTGTTCCTCTTTGCGGTCGGTACCCTTTACGGCGTGCTGGGCACCCTGAACATGGCTGATCTGGCGCGCAAAATTGCCGACGTGCCGCCAGAAAACGTTTGGCTGGTCCAATCTGCGGGTTTCCTGCTATTCAGCGTGTTCGCCCTCAAGGCTGCGCTGCTGCCGTTTTATCTGTGGCTGCCCGCAGCCTATGCAAAGACCAGCGCGCCGGTTGCGGCGCTCTTCGCCATCATGACCAAGGTGGGGGCTTATAGCATCCTGCGCGTTTCTACTCTGCTGTTTGGGGCACAGGCTGGGCCGATTGCGCATTTGTTCGATCCGCTGTTGCCGCCGCTGGCCATGGCAACTTTGGTAATCGGCGCGTTGGGGGCAGTGGCTAGCGTCCAGCTGCGCCAACAGGTTGCTTATCTGGTCGTGGCGTCGGTCGGTTCGCTGCTGCTGGCCTTTGGCCTCGGCCATGCGGAAGGTATTGCCGCTGGACTGTATTACTTGCCACATACCACCTTCACTGCCGCCGCCCTGTTTTTGCTGGCGGATGTGATCGCGCGGCAGCGCGGCGCGAGCGATGACCGTCTGGATCCGGGTCCGGCCATCGCGGGTTCCGGGCTGCTTGGCGCTTTGTTTTTCATCGCCGCTGTAGCCATGGCGGGTCTACCACCGCTGGCGGGCTTTGTCGGCAAATTGCTGACTCTGCGCGCAGCGCTTGACCATCCTTTGATGTTTTGGATGATGGCGACGGTGTTGAGCGCTGGCCTATTGAGCATGATCGCCCTAGCGCGGAGCGGCAGCCTGCTGTTCTTTCGGCCAGCGGCCGCCGAGACCGACGCGGTGGTGGAACAGCCCCTGGCCTTAGCGCGGCGCACGGCACCCATCATCGGCCTGCTGCTGCTGGGTCTGGGCCTGATGCTAGGGGCTGGGCCGCTCACCAGCGCCGCGCGCGCCAGCGCCGATCAACTACTGCAACCACAGGTGTATATGCAAGCTGTGTTAGCGCCAGGAGGATTACACTGATGCGCCGCTGGCTGCCGCATCCATGGATTGCGCTCGCACTGATGGCTATCTGGCTGCTGTTGGTCAATAGCGCCGCGCCCGGCCAAATGCTCTTGGGCCTGGTCTTGAGCGTGTCTATTATCCGGTTTACCGCGCGCTTCTGGGTGGCAACCCCGCGCATCCGGCGGCCCTTGCGGTTGCTGCGCTTCATCGGGATAGTGCTGGGCGACATTGTCGTGGCGAATGTAGCGGTGGCGCGGCTGATCGTGGCGCACCCCAAGCGGCTGCAACCAGCTTTCGTGTCGGTGCCGCTGGCGCTGCAATCGGAACTGGTCATCAGCTTATTAGCCAGCACCATCTGCTTGACGCCCGGTACTGTGGCAGCACGCCTGGCACCGGATCATTGCCATTTGCTGGTGCACACGCTTGACGCTGCTGATCCCAACGCGCTGATTGCCACCATTAAAAGTCGCTATGAAGCGCCCCTACGGGAGATTTTCGAACCATGCTAAATGTGGCTGTCCTGCTCGCCTTTACGCTCGTCGCCGCCGCCTTCGCCCTCAGCTTTTGGCGATTGCTGGTTGGCCCCAGCACCCCGGATCGCATCCTGGCGCTGGATACGCTGTATATCAATGCCATCGCGTTGCTAGTACTGCTGGGCATTCATCTGTCCAGCGCCCTGTATTTTGAAGCGGCGCTGTTGATTGCCCTCATGGGCTTTATCGGCACTGTGGCTCTATGCCAATATCTGTTACACGGCGATATCATTGAATGACAACTCTGCTGGAGCTCCTGCTGTCGTTCCTGATCCTGAACGGCGCGCTCTTCACCTTCATCGGCTCGCTCGGTCTCGTCCGGCTACCGGATTTCTATACCCGCCTACATGGCCCCACCAAAGCCACCACGCTGGGCGTGGGCAGCTTGCTGATCGCCTCGGCGCTCTATTTCAGTACGCGCGGTGAAGGAATCAGTTTGCATGAAGTGTTGGTTACCCTGTTTTTGTTCATCACCGCGCCGGTGAGCGCGCATCTGTTGTCCAAGGTGGCGCTGCATCTCCGATTGCGCTCCCTGGCCGCGGTGCTACTGGAAACGGCACCGCTGGCCAAGAGTGAACAGCCCATCGCCACCAACCGCAATCACCATCAGCGATAAAACTCTCCTTGTCTATGCCAAATGATGCTGTTGGCGTCGGCGCTGCCGCGCTGATTGGGTTGTTGGTTACCGCCGGACTGGTCGGCTGCGCTAGCGACGCATCGTCCAACCCAGTACCCGCCGCAACCACCGGCCCCTTAAGCGAAAAAGCCCAGCAGGAACAGCGCCAAGCCATCCTGAAGATGAGTGGCCAAACCCTGAATCAACTTTATAAACTCAAGCCTTCCACCCGTGCTGAAATCGCCCAGGCCGCTGGACACGGTGTATTCGAGATCAACGGTCTGAATGCCGTGTTGGCTGGAGCACACGGGCGCGGGGTGCTTTTTGACAAAACCGGCAAGGCCACCTACATGCAGATGGTGCGCACCGACCTTAGCCCCGGGGCCACCGTGTCTCCGTATTGGCAAGTGCTGGTGTTTCGCGATCCTCAGCAATTCACCACCTTCAGAGCGGCGCAAACGCCCACCGCGATTCCCGGCGCTAGTGCACCGACGGTCTATCATCTCGGTGAAAAAGGAGTATCCACTCAAAGCGATGGAGGCGCGCGCTATGTCCGCCACCCTCATCTCAATGCAATGCAATGAAGTGGTCGCATCCAACATCGCTCATCACTTGGCAGCCTCCTTGATCTCTGCTTAAATGTACTTTGTGTTCAGCAGACTTCCGTGCGTAATGCCTAAAACTCCCGACCCTCCTAGTTGTTGTCCAGCGTCACCGCGCAGTTTGCCTGTTTGGTCCTTGCCTGCATTCCCTGCTCGCCCGCTGCTTGCCCGCCGAGAACTCGTTGCTCCTAGCTCCTGCCCTCAGCGTACGCCGCTGAACTCAAGCCTTGATCGCGTCCATGGAATGGCTGGCTGATCCCACCATCTGGATTGGCCTGGCGACTCTGGTCGTACTGGAGATCGTCCTTGGCATTGATAACCTCATCTTCATCGCCATTCTGGCCGACAAGCTCCCACCGGCTGAGCGTGATCGGGCGCGCGTGATCGGCCTGGTCTTGGCCCTCTTAATGCGCCTGGTGCTGCTGGCGAGTATTTCCTGGCTGGTCACGCTGACCGCCCCACTGTTTACTGTTTTTGGGCGGGATTTTTCCGGTCGCGATCTCATCTTGTTTATTGGGGGCCTGTTTCTGTTATTCAAAGGCACCACGGAGCTGCATGAACGGCTAGAGGGCGGCGACGAGCACACCAGCGGCCCGAAGCTATACGCCGGCTTTTGGCTGGTCGTGGCGCAGATCGTGGTGCTGGACGCCGTATTTTCTCTGGATGCAGTCATCACCGCAGTCGGCATGGTGGAACACCTGGCGGTGATGATGGCGGCAGTGGTCATCGCTATCGGTTTGATGATTGTTGCGAGTAAACCGCTGACCCGTTTCGTCAATGCTCATCGCACGGTTGTCATCCTGTGTCTGGGTTTTCTGCTGATGATCGGCTTTAGTCTGGTGGTCGAAGGCCTGGGTTTTGATATTCCCAAGGGTTACCTCTACGCCGCCATCGGCTTCTCGGTGTTGATTGAAGCTTTCAATCAGTGGGCACAGTTCAACCGTCGCCGCTTCCTGGTGGGGACGCGGCCGTTGCGGGAACGCACGGCGGAGGCTGTGCTGCGCCTGCTAGGTGGGCGCGCAGAATCGGCTGAAGTAGGCGAGGACGTGGCGGCGCTGGCGGGCGGCGCTGGCGGCGAAACCTTCGCCTTCGATTCCACCGAGCGCGCCATGATCCGCAGTGTGTTGAATCTGGGTGGGCAATCTATTCCGGCGCTCATGACCCCGCGTCTGGACATCGTTTGGCTCGATCTGGAAAAAAGCGCGGCGGACTGGTCGGAAACCCTGCGCCGCCATCCCTATAGCCGCTATCTAGTGTGTCGGGGGGAGTTGGATGAAATTGAAGGGGTGATCGAAGGACGCTATTTGCTGGTGCAGGCCCTGGATGGTCAAGCCCTGGATCTGCGCGCCGCCCTGCGTGAGCCGCTGCTGGTCCACGAAGGGATGAACGCCTTACAGGTGCTAGAGCAGTTGCGCCAGCATCCGATCCCGCTGGCGGTGGTCATGGATGAGTACGGTGGCGTCGAGGGGCTGGTCACCGCCGCCGATATTCTAGCGGCCATCGCAGGCGAGCTGGCGGACACGACCGATGCGGAAACCCCGGAAATTATCCAGGAAGGCCCCGGAGTCTGGCTGCTGGACGGCAGCCTGCCCTTGGACGAAGTGCGGGAGGTCTTACACTGGGAAGACCCGCCGCGAGAGGATGGCTATCATACTTTGGCGGGGTTAATTCTTAACCAGTTAGGCGAAATTCCCAGCGGCGGGGAGCGTTTTATCCTGGCTGATTACCACTTTGAAGTAGTCAAAATGGATAGTCACCGCATTAGCCAGGTCCGGGTTTCTCGTCTCGCTGAGCCGGAAAACACACCAACTACCGCCCAACCGCTCGGATCAGTCGGCCCAAAATCAAATAGCTCTTAAGCGGAATTCGTCTTTCAGCAACGTCTCCCATGCGACGTTCCTCCCGCTCCACCTGGGCTCCCCTCGCCTGTGTCCAGGCTTAGTAAGGGGAGCCATCGACTGACTGCACCGAGGCTGGTTTTTTCAACTCATGCGTACAAGAGCTCCAGACCCAGTTGCTGATGCAAGTCATTGACCGACTGGGCATTTAGCCCCAAATTCTGGGCAAGTTGCTGCATATATTGCTTCTCAGCCGCCGTATCCAGATTAATCGCCATTAATGACATTAAGTAGATATTCGGTGCCATATCGCTGTTGGCGTCCCGAAGAAAATCCATATTCAGCGGCTTCTCCATTTCCTGCCGCAAAAAATCAACTTCCTGAGGCCCCAGATCAGCGATTTTGGAAACGATATTCTGTTGCTCCTGGGCGTCAATCTGCCCATCGGCCTTGGCCGCGTTAATCATGGCCCTAATTAAAACTAGCGCCTGTTGCTGAATGCGCGCCTCATCGGTTGGCGATGCGGTTTGTTCAGGATCCAGCATCTTATCCAGGCCAGCGAGCGATAAAGTGTCTGCCGCCGCGCCGCGCTTGCCCAGCATCTGAAAGGCCGTCATGGCCAAACCACCGAGCAGACCCCAGTTGACGCCACCGGACGAACGGCCGCCCATCAAACCGCCCAGCACATCGCCCAGCCCTCCTCCCGCGCCTGTGCGCTGCGCGCCACCGCCGAGCAAACCACCCAACACGCTGCCCAGACCGCCAGCACCGCCCTGTTGCGCGCCACCGCCGAGCAAACCACCCAACACGCTGCCCAAACCGCCAGCACCGCCCTGTTGTTGTGCGCCGCCCATCAAGCCGCCAAGTAGCCCGCCCAGGCCACCGGAGCCACTCTGCTGCTGTGCGCCGCCGCCCATCAAGCCGCCGAGCAAAGAGCCAAGAACCTGTCCGCCGATCCCTGAGGATGTAGCGTTGTTTCCCAGCAGACTACCTAAAATTTTTATGGCATCCATTTTTTCTCGTCCTCATTGGGTTAGTGGGAATTAAAGCCGTTAATGCGCGCTGATCACCAGAAAATAGGGTGGTCTCTTCTTCAACCCCCGCCGATGGGTCTGACCCAATCGGCGGGGGTTCTTATCACAACCCCGGCATAATCCTAAGCAATGGGAATGCGGATTTTCTGGCCGGGATAAATTTTGTTGACATCTTGGATGACTTCGCGATTGGCTTCAAAGATAACGTTATAAGCAGAAGCATTGCCTAGGTATTTCTTGGCGATAGCCGATAAGGTATCGCCCGACTGGATGGTGTAATACTCCACTTTGCCAGTCTGCGGCGGCGCTTTGAGCTGGTCGGCGGCCACATCCTTGACCCCATGGATATTACCCGCCATCAAGACGGCTTTCTCCATGGCTTCGGGAGAAATGGCCTCGCCGGATAGCTGAACCTGACCGTCCTTAAAGGTGACGCCCAGATTCTTGACGCCGGGATTGGCGGATTCGATTTCTTGCTTGATCTTGGCAGCGGGATCATTGTCGTCCGCACCAAACAATTTTTTGCCCTGATTAACGATAAAATCAAAAAGTCCCATGGTGACCTCCTAAGGTCTGCTGTGGTGTGAAAAAGCCAAAAAGCATGACGCCCTCGTCCGCTTGAACGCAGCATTCAGACATCGGGCAAGGGGGTGGTAAATACGCTTCGCGCACAGTGCGCTTGGCGCCCTATTTAATTTCGTTGATTTCGTTGCCATGGCGCTCAAAACGCTAGACCAGAGTATCGCTGGAATCGTCCGTCCATTGAATCACAGCGACGAATTTACCGAGCAGCCTGGCCCACAACGACTTCATCGGCGCGTTCCGGCGGGCTGAGCCGTCCGGGCATGGGCGGCCGATAGCGCCTGACGCAGGTCGGTTTCGAGTGTTTCCAGTTGAGACGTTGCTTCCTTACGGCGGCGGCGGCCTTCATCGGCGATACGCAGGCTATCTTCGATGGTATCAATCAGCGTCTGGTTAGCCTTCTTCACCGTTTCGATGTCAAACACGCCGCGTTCGATCTCGGCGCGCGCCTGGGCATTGGCTTGACGGAGGTTTTCGGCGTTGGACGCCAATAAATCATTGGTCAGATCGGTGGCGGCCTTTACCGTTTTGGCCGCTTGGCCGGAACGATAAATGGTAATCGCCTGGGCCAGTTGCTGCCGCCACAGCGGCACGGTGTTGACCAGAGTCGAATTGATCTTCGAGATCAGACCCTTGTCGTTTTCCTGCACCAAGCGGATACTGGGCAGGCTCTGCATGGTGACCTGCCGAGTCAGCTTGAGATCGTAAATGCGCCGTTCCAGATCATCGCGGCTGGCGCGCAGATCCCTCAAGGTTTGTGCCTTAACCATATCAGTACCCGCCGCCACTTCCCGCTCCAGCGCTGGCAGTTCCTCGGTATCTACCTGTTGCAGCTTGGCCTCGCCTGCCGCGATATACAGCTCCAGGGTATGGAAGTAATCGAGATTGGCGTTGTAGAGCCGATCCAAGCTCGCGACATCGGTCAATAATTGGGTTTTATGCCGTTCCAGAGCATCGCTGATGGTATCGATTTGATTCCGTACAGTTTCATATTGCTGGATGATTTTGACCAGGGGCTTGGCTTTATTAAACAGGCGGGCGAAAAAACCAGGTTTTTTGGTGGGATCCAGCTCATCGAGATCAAAACCACGCAACACAGCAACCATTTCGTTCAGCGACGCTCCGGCGGGACCCGTGTCCTTGCTGCGCACGCCTTCCAGCATCTTGTCGGAAATGGTGGTGAGCTGCTCCTGCGCCTTGCTGCCGAAAAAAATAATGGAATTGCTATCCCGCAGATCCAACTCCTTAACCAGGGCAGTGACTTGCTGCTGATCCTGCACCGGAGTGGGCGCGCGGGCGGCTAGGTCTTGCCGTACTTGTGGCATAGTGGCGGCGAACACTTCGGGCAACGCGGGCAATGGAGGCGGTTCAGCAACGATAGGCGGCAGGGTGGTCGTTTGGGTGGTGGTCATCAGGGCGAGTCTCCCGTAGCAATTTTTCGGTTATACATCATGAAGGCTTGGCTACCCGCACAACCCGCCAGTCATGCACCGCCGGTGCTGCTGGCCTCTTGCGGGCCGGATGGCTCTTAGCGCGCCTTTAAACGACCCCTTCCCGTTCGAGCTGAGTCGTCAATACCTCGATTTGTACATCCAGATCTGTGACATCGGCTTCCAGCAATTTTTGTTGCTGTTCCGCGAATACTTCCTCAATTGTCGTCAACACCCGGCGAAAGTTATCTTCCAGCTCCGGTGTGGTCATCCGCCCATGGGTTTTGGCGTAGCCCTGGGTCACCTGCCGCGCGCCATCGAGATAGACATTGAGAAATTTGCGGGCGCGGCGCAAATCCCGCGGGTCCTGCTCCAGCATCGCCAGAATTTGTCGAGCCTGGGCTACGATGCGCCGCAGTCGGCCGTTGAGTTCCGCGTTGCGGATGTCGCGGGTGCTCTGTTCAATGGCGGTGATGGAATCTTCGGCCTGGGTCAGCGCCTCCAACACCCGCTCGGTACTGTCCACCCCATCGCTGTCGGTGAAGCGTTTAGCACCGCGCGGATCAAAGCCATAACTGAGGTAGCAACCCAACAAGGCCAGCAGGCCGAACACCAACGCCATGAGCGGTGGGTGGTGGGCGCTGGTCCAGGCGGTCAGACCCGTAGCCAGCGCGATGACGCCGCCGCCGAGGGTTTTCAAGGGCCAGGGCGCTTTGGCGACGCGCCGACGGTCGTACTCCAGTTCTGATTGCAAGCCACGCCGCAGGAGCAATGCCCCCAGCAAAAGCAGGCCGTAGCACACCGTATTGTCGAACAGCCTCGCCACGTCGCCACGCGCCAGTGAGGCTACGGCAGCCACCAACACCGGCAACGGCAACAGGAACGTCAGCAACCCCTTGGTGAGGGGCAACCGACGCAGGGGCTGGTAGCGTTCGGCCATGGCGCGAATTCTCCGTTTAAGCAACACAATTAGAGCGGTTAAGGCAACAAGAGCAGCGCCAACCAACAGTAAAAAACGACCCATGGGGCTACAGTTCCAAACGCGAAGAATCCACCGGATTACCGCTGCCGCGTGCCTGGTAACAGATCAACGCTTAATGCTTTAGGATCGACGGCATCACCAGGGCGTTGGGCGCACAAGAGGCCAGTAGCGCCTGACAAGACGCAATGCCGACTGCGGAAAACAAGAGCAGCACGCCCAGAAACTTGCGTAAAGACTCAGACATGGCGATAGCCTCGTTCAGCAAGATGAATAGCGTCACTATAGCACAGCATTTGTTCCATTCCGCTGGGCCAGCACCCGATCCAGCGCCGCTTCCGGGTCGAATAAATCCCTAGCGGGGGCCTGAAAGCTTTGATGAGAAAACTGACCCGCCGCATCAACCCGATACAGAGCGCGATAGTGTTCAGGCCGACTGCGTACATCGTCAATCCCAGCCACCAGCGCCGCAATATCAGCGGGCGTGGTATACAAGCCTATACTGGCTCGCACCATACCCCGCCAGGGTTGCAACAGCGCCTCCGCGTCCGGCGCGTCGGGATCCAGCGCCAGCGCCCACAACTCTGGTTTTAACAGCTCTCGCACATATGGATGGGCGCAGAAGCAACCGCTGCGCACGGCGACATTGTGATAATCATTTAACACCGCCGCCACCAAGCCATGCTCCAGCCCCGCCACATTGAAGGACACCACACCCAGGCGCGGGGTGCGCTCTAACGCGCAATCGCCATAAATCCGCACCCCAGGAATCGCCTGCAAACCGCTGAGCAACTGTCGCACTCGCTGTTGTTCAGCCTGATGAATCCGCCCCATGCCCACGCGCCGTAAGACATTGAGCGCCGCTCCAAGTTGCACCGCGCCGAGCAGATTGGGCGTTCCAGCTTCTTCCCGGTCCGGGAACTGAGCACTGATCCGATAGCCGGTTAGGGAAACATCATCCACCATGCCGCCACCGAGTTCATCCGGTTCACTTTGGGCTAAGCAGTCGCGCCGGATGACTGCGGCCCCCGGTGCACCGGGCGCATACAACTTATGCCCGGAAAACACCACGGCGTCTAACTCCCGTTCCATTGCGCCGGTATCACTGACGGCGAATGGCGCATGGGCAAGGGCCTGGGCAGCGTCCACCAGCACCCAGGCTCCATGGGCATGGGCCAGGGCGGCGATGTCATAAATGGGGTTGCGAATGCCGGTGACATTGCTGGCCGCAGTCACCGCCACATAGCGCACACGACCCGCATAGCGCTCCAACAATCGCTCCAGCGCCGTCAGGTTCACAGTTCCCAACGCGGGCGCATCGCCGTGCAGCGGGATCGGGACCACGGTTGCGGCGCATTGCCGATGCGGCAGATCGTTGGCGTGGTGTTCCATGAGGGAAACCAGCACGACATCGCGCGCGCGCTGGCGGCTGGCCCGCCGCGCCAGCCGATTGATCAGGGCTGTGCAGCCGCTACCAGCCAATACCACGGTATAGCGCGCAGGATCCGCCTGCACGAAGTGCAACACCTGCTCATGCGCCCACGCATAGGCGTGGGAGGCGATGCGCGCGGAAAAATGCAGGGTGCTATGGATATTGGCGTAATGCGCCAACAACGCATCGGCCACCTGGCGAGCGCAGCCTAGAGCCAGCGTCGAAGCGGCGGAATCCAGATAATGGCGGCGGGTGCTGCGGCCATCGGCCAATCGATAGCGTGTATCCAGGCCGATGATGTCTTGAACAACGGTGTCCAGCGACTGCAAAGACTGGCTGGATTCCACGGCGGGTACTCGCTGCACCAGGCCAGAAAGGACGCAAAGCGTCGCTCACAACACGCCCGACCGGGGCGAATCCGGCCAGGCGTGTCATGCGCTTAGCGCTGGTTGAAGGGAATGTAATCGCTTTTGGTATTACCGATGTAGACCTGCCGGGGCCGGTAGATGCGCGCCTTGGGATCGTCGTGGATTTCCTTCCAATTGGCGATCCAGCCCGGCATCCGCCCAATAGCGAACATCACCGTGAACATGTTCAGCGGAATCCCCATGGCCCGCAGGGTGATGCCGCTGTAGAAGTCCACGTTTGGGTACAGCTTGCGTTCGATGAAATAATCGTCCTTGAGTGCCGCCTCCTCCATTTGCAGTGCGATATCCAGTAAGGGATCGCTGATGCTGAGCCGGTCTAGCATTTTGTCCGCCGCTTCCTTAAGAATCTTGGAGCGGGGGTCGAAGTTCTTGTAAACCCGATGGCCGAATCCCATCAGCTTGAGCTTGGTATCTTTTTTCTTTACCCGATCAATATATTCAGACGCTTTCATGCCGGACTGCTGGATGAATTCCAACATCTCGATCACCGCCACGTTGGCACCACCGTGCAACGGCCCCCACAGTGCGCAGACGCCCGCCGCGCAACTGGCGAACATGTTGGCTTGACTGGAGGCAACCATGCGCACCGTGCTGGTCGAGCAGTTCTGTTCATGATCAGCATGCAAAATCAGGAACAGGTTCAGGGCGCGGCTGACCTCGGGGGTCGGCCAGTACTCGCGATACGGCACCGAGAACATCATATGCAAGAAGTTCTCGCAGTACTTATATTCGGGATGTGGGTACATCAGCGGCTGGCCGATGGACATCTTGTAACTGGCCGCCGCGATGGTGCGCACCTTGGAAATGATCCGAGCCGCCGCCTTCTCCATGGTGTTGTCATCGTCAATATCCATCATTTCCGGCTCATAGCAGCTCATGGCGTTGATCATCGCTGAGAGGATCGCCATCGGATGCGCGTTGGGTGGAAAGCCTTCAAAGTGATTGCGCAGGCTCTCGTGCATCATTTGGTTCGCGGTCAGCCGCCGACTGAAGCGTTCCATTTCCTCCTCGGTGGGTAACCGGCCCCAGATCACCAGCCACGCCGTTTCCACAAAGGTGCTGTGTTCAGCCAACTGCTCGATGGGAATACCGCGATAGCGCAGGATGCCTTTATCACCGTCGATAAAGGTCACAGCGGACTTGCAGGAACCGGTGTTACCGTATCCATCGTCCAGTGTGATGTAGCCGGTGCGGTCGCGGAGCGCGCTGACGTCGATGGACAATTCCTGTTCGCTTCCCTCGACCACTGGAAAATCATGAGATTTTCCATCCAGTTCGATGCGGCACGTATGGCTCATGGCTCAGGCTCCGTGGTATGGGGCTGTATATGAAGGTGTAGACGCGCGGTTGTCGCAGGCCATTGTGCAATTTTGCGTGGAATTATATCGTGATTTCAAGGATTTTCGGTTTGTGGCGCTCCAGACGCGGCACGGCGGTGTCGCCAATACTCAATCACCCCCGGCAGCAACGACAGCACAATGATCGCTAAAATCACCACACTGAAGTTCTGCTTAACAAACGGCAAGTTGCCAAAGAAATAGCCGCCGTACAGAAAAGAACCATTCCAGAGCAGGCCGCCCACCACGTTATATCCCTGAAAGCGACTGTAACTCATGCCGCCAGCCCCGGCTACAAACGGGGCGAAAGTGCGCACAATTGGCACAAAGCGGGTGATGATGATGGTTTTGCCGCCGTGCCGCGCAAAAAAGCGGTGCGTGCGGTCTAAATGCTCTTGTTTGAGAACACGCGCGTTAGGGCTAAACGCCTTCTCGCCCAGATAGCGGCCCACCGCATAATTCACAGTATTGCCCAGAATCGCGGCGCCGCTTAACAGCAAAAACAGGAGATGAATGTTCAGGGCGCTGCTGGCCAGCGCCGCCAGCGACCCGGCCGCGAACAGCAGCGAGTCCCCCGGCAGAAACGGCGTCACCACCAGGCCAGTTTCACAGAAAATGATCAAAAACAGGATGCCGTAGAGCCAGACGCCGTACTGGCTGGCCAGTTCAGCCAGATGGCGATCCAGGTGCAGGAAAAGCGAAAACAGATCGGAAAACAGTTCCATGGCGAAAATTGTCGCTTGCAACGTAGCAGTTAGTAGAAAAACAGACCATAATTTCCTGGTAGCCTGCTAAGAATTTTAACTCTCGCGTTAATCGGTGCAGTTACACCAGAGTTCCTGGTCAGACCATTGGCTGGAAAGATAGCCACCGCGCCGCAGCTCAGCCTCGGCCCAGGGTGGCCAGTGCAACAACTCGACTTCCCAGGGATTGAGCCTGGCCCCGTCGGCATCGACTAGGCGTGGTGGCGCAGAGTCGTTGCTTCCACTGAACGCTAAGCGCTGGATCGTGTGACCGACCAGGGCGTAGATCGCCTCATCAACAGAAACCGGGCCGGGTCGGGCGTCCATCAGGGCCATAAAGCGCTCCGTGGTGGAAGTCTGATTTTTTACTATACCCGAATCCGCGTCTTGTTATCGGATCGGACGCGACATTTGCGGAGCGAGCCTCCAGGAGAACCTTATGGTATGGATTCAACGCGGTCACCTCGCCGGATTATCCAGCCTTCGGCCACGGCATGGGCTGAACATCCTGCTCCTGTGGTGCAGTCTAGGGGTCGCCGGGTTGGCGCAAGCCGCCTGGAACGCCGCCATCAAACCCGATCCCATCACCCGTCAGCCGCGTTGTCTGCTAAGCAGCCATCCGCAATCCACGTCCGACGGCTACGATACCACGCCGGTGACCCTGGTCTTTAACGGCAGCCATTTGCTGGTGGTCACACAATCCGAGCTAGATTTGTCTTCTAACGATTTGCAACTGATCGTGGATAAAAATCCACCGCTGCGCTCCACCCAAATCAACCGCCAAATGATTCTGGTGTTCGACCAAGATGCGGAACTGCTGCGCCAGTTGCGAACTGGCCAACAAGTCACCGTTTACCTACGCTTCTGGCCAACTTGGCCGGTCACCGAAGCTTTCGCCCTCTCCTTTAGCCTGATTGGTTTCAGCAAGGCGCACGACGCCTTCAATCACGGCTGCCAGCCTCCCGGCCCCAGCCAGCCGCCGGGCTGAAGGTTATCGCCCGTCCATCTTCCGCGTCTTTGAAGGAGCCCGCCCATGGGTCTGCGCTTTAAATTCAATCTGGTGCTGTTGCTGGCTTTCGCTATTGGCCTGGCGCTGGCGGCCTACCTCTCCGACCGCCTTTTAAAGGAAAACGCCCGCGAGGAAGTCCTCCAGAACGCCCGCATCATGATCGAAAGTGCCTTAGGCGCACGCGCGTACACCGCCGAACACGTCAAACCCCTACTGACTTTGCAAATGAAACGGCAGTTTTTACCACAAACCGTCTCGGCCTACGCTGCCACGCAAAGTTTCAAGGCGCTACGCACCAAATTTCCCGAATACAGCTACAAGGAGGCCGCGCTGAATCCAACCAACCCGGTGGATCGCGCCAGCGATTGGGAAGCGGACATCATCCGCGAATTCCGCGACAATCCCGAACGCAAAGAACTGGTGGTTGAACGGGATACGCCGACCGGCCCAACCCTGAACCTGGGGCGACCACTGGGGATTTATGATGAAGGGTGCCTCACCTGCCATGGCAAGGTCGAAGACGCGCCCAAAACCATGACCGATATTTACGGCGTTAACAATGGCTTTGGTTGGAAGATGAACGAGATCATTGGGGCGCAGATCGTGACCGTGCCAATGGCGGTGCCACTGGCGCGCGCCCAGAAAACCTTTACCACTTTTTTGCTACTGCTAGGCGGAGTCTTTGCCCTGCTGCTGGTGTTGCTCAACGTCTTGCTGCATTTCGTGGTGATTCAGCCGGTAACGCGGATCGCCAGCCTGGCTAATGAGGTCAGTCTGGGCAAGCCAGATGTGCCGGAATATGTCAAGCCCGGTTCGGACGAAATCTCCTCGTTGTCGCAGTCCTTCAACCGGATGCGGCTCAGTTTGGAGAACGCCATGAAAATGCTCGGCGAGTAATACCCCATGAGCGCTAGTGGCGAAACCAGCGTCACTTTGCCGCTACGGGTCGGCCGCTATCGCATCACCGGCCTGCTCGGTCGCGGCGCGATGGGTGTGGTGTACCTGGGCCACGATGCTGCGATTGACCGGCTGGTGGCGATCAAAACCATTCATCGCCGCCTGTTACAAGGTGCGGAGGGGGAGGATTGGTTAGCGCGCTTCCGTCGTGAGGTGCGCGCGGCGGGTCGTTGCCTGCATCCCAATATCGTCACCGTGTTTGAATATGGCGAGGAAGGCAATGCGCCCTATATCGTCATGGAATATGTGCAGGGGCGCGAACTGCGCGATTATCTAAAGGATCGCCAGCCCTTGCCACTGGTCAACGCCATTGCGGTGATTGTTCAGGTATTGCACGCGTTGGGACACGCTCACGCTTCTGGGGTGGTGCATCGCGACATCAAGCCCGGCAACATCATCCTGCTGGCGGATGGCCAGGTGAAGGTAACGGATTTTGGCATCGCCCGGCTGGAAACGGTCAGCCATCTCACCCAAGACGGTATGGCGGTCGGCACGCCCGGCTATATGGCTCCTGAGCAATTCCGGGGCGAGGAAGCCGACCGCCGTGCCGATCTTTACGCCGCCGCTGTGGTGTTGTTCGAGCTGTTAACCGGCGTCCGGCCTTTTGATGGACGTAGCGCCAGTGAGCTGATGTATCAGGTGCTAAACGAACAGCCGCAGCGGGCTTCGCAATTAAATCGTCGGCTGCCACCTGAACTGGACGTTGTGCTAGGGAAAGCGCTGGCGAAAGCGCCGGAAGATCGGTTTCAGGATGCTAACGCCTTCATAGCCGCGCTGGAGGCTTTGAAGCTGGTGGAGCGTGCGATTGCTGCGGACGGTTCCACCTTAATTCGTGTCGCTCCCGTCCAGGCCCCCGCACCGCCACCCGCCAACTCGCCGCCTGGCTGGGATCCAACTTTATTGACGCAAATCGAACAACAGTTAGTCGTTCATCTGGGACCCGTCGCGCGCATGCTGGTGCGTAAGGCGGCGTTGCAAGCTGGCAGTCCCAAAGAGCTGATCGCGCAACTCATGGCGGCTATTCCGGGTGAGCAAGATCGCTTAACGTTCCAGCGGCGCTTGCGGGGTGCGCTGGGTACGACGGCGGTCGGCACCGGCACCCTCACCAGTGCGTCAATCATGGGTAGCCAAATGAGTGGCGCATTGGGATCGTTTGATCAGGCGGTGCTGGAAATGGCCCGGCGCGATTTGACGGTCTATCTCGGCCCCATCGCCAAGGTGCTGGTCAAGCAGGCTGCCGCCAAGGCGCAAAGCCTGCAAGAGCTCTATCAGCAACTCGCTGCCCACATCCCTACCGCCGCCGACCGAGCGGCCTTTCTCAAACGGGCTGCCGCGCACAGCAGTTAACAGCGCCGTCAGACACCAGGCTGGAAATGCAGGCCTCTGTTTTCAGAAAACATCTTCCTTCCCCCAGCATAGCCGCCCAGGATCATCTCTAAAAGCGCGCAGTTTATAAACGCGCGGGCGTACAAGAAATGTGGCTGGTGCATCCCACCGATCATGTCGTCATCGTCTACACTTTGAACGCCGACGGGGCTTACGGTAAACCGGCCATTCACGAAACCACAGGAAACTTGCCATCCGGCCTGTTTCCTGAGCTGCTCGTGGACTGGGGATCGATCTTTCAGGACGCAACCGTTCAGCCGACCCCTCCCCCAACCAAGGATTTTCCATGACCGCTCGAAATCTCATGAATCCCAATCCGGTGACGCTGCGGCTCACCGACACGGTGGCCGCCGCCGCCGAGCACATCATTAAAGAACATTTGCGCCATATCCCGGTGGTCGATGACCAGGGCCGTTATGCCGGAACCTTCAGCATCTACTCGCTGCTGCAACTGGCCCTACCCAAAGCGGTGACGATGAAAGAAGGCTTATCAAACGCCGGTTTCGTTAATGAGGAGACGCCTGAACTCGCTCGACGGCTGCGCGAGCGCAGTAACGAAGTCGTCGCCAACTGGTTGAGCAAAGACCCGGTGCTCCATCCTGATTCCTCGGCGATGGATGCGCTGCTCTTGCTGCTGCAAGGCCATGTCAGCGTGCCGGTGGTGGAAAAAACCACTCAGCGGCTGGTCGGGATGATGTCATCCTGGAATGTCATCGAAAAATTGACGGCGGAGAAGCCATAACATGCACGAATCAGGAGCAGTCGCCTCTACGGGGTATATGTGGGTCGCCGCCATCTTGTTCGTCATCACCTACGGGGTGGTGATGAGCGAAAAGGTCAACCGCGCCATCGTCGCCCTGGTGGCGGCGGGTTTGATGATCATTCTCGGCGTGCTCAATCAAGAAGCCGCCATTCGCGGCATCGATTTCAACACCATCGGCCTGCTGATCGGCATGATGCTGATCGTCGCCATCACCCGCCAGTCCGGCATCTTCCAGTATCTGGCGATCTGGGCAGCCAAGAAAGTGAATGCCAACCCGTGGGGCATCCTGGTGATGATCTCGCTGGTCACGGCGGTGACTTCGGCCTTTCTGGACAACGTGACCACCGTGCTGCTGGTGGTGCCGGTCACGCTGCTGATCACTGAGGAGTTGAAGGTCAAGCCGTATCCGTACCTGTTCGCCATGATCTTTTCCTCCAACATCGGCGGCACGGCGACCCTGATCGGCGATCCGCCCAACATCATGATCGGTTCCGCCACCGGCCTGACCTTCAACGATTTCGCCTGGAACCTGACCCCGGTCATCCTGGTGGTCATGGCCGCAACCCTGATCCCGATTTATTTCATCTGGGGTCGCCATCTCCGAGCCGCCCCCGAAGATCGCCAGCGGGTGATGCAATTCAATGAATTCGAGGCGATTAAGGATTGGCGCTTACTCAAGCAATGCCTGACGGTCATCGGCATCGTGGTATTCGGTTTCGTGTTCGCTAAATGGCTGCATCTGGAAGCCGCCACCATCGCCATCTTCGGCGCGGCGGTGCTGCTGCTGCTGGTCAACTTCGGCCGCGATCCCGAACATCAGAGCAAGCATGTGCTGGACGCCTTCAACGAAGTGGAATGGATCACCATTTTCTTCTTCGTCGGCCTGTTTATCGTGGTGCATGGCGTGGACAGCACCGGCCTGCTCAAGGTGCTGGCCGAAAAGATGCTGGCGCTCACCGGCGGCGATCTGAAAGCCACCGCGATGGTGATTTTGTGGTCGTCGGCGATCCTGTCGGCGATCATCGATAACATTCCCTTCGTCGCCACCATGATCCCGCTGATTAAAGCGATGGCCCCGACTTTCGGCGGGCCGGAAGGCTTGCTGCCGCTGTGGTGGGCCTTGTCGCTGGGCGCGTGTTTGGGCGGCAACGGCACCCTGATTGGGGCCAGCGCCAATCTGGTGGTCGCGGGCTTTGCCGAGCGGGCCGGTCAGCCGATCCGCTTTATGCGCTACACGCTGGTCGCTTTCCCGATCATGCTGATGTCGATTTTCATCTGCATGTATTACCTGGAATGGCGGTACTTGTAACGCGCCCTGGCCCTGCCTCCGTTGGCTAACACCCGGCGGACGGGGCCGTTTCCCAACCGGGCTTTTCAGATGACTAATCCTTCCGACCCCGCGCCCACTGCCGCCGCCCCGGCCGAGGATTCCGTTCCGCACGCCTCCGGGCTATTGCCGCTCACCCTCACCGCCATCGGTGTGGTGTTCGGCGATATTGGCACCAGCCCGCTGTACTCCATCCGCGAATGCTTCGGCGGCAACCACACGCTCGCCCCCACGCACGACAACGTGCTGGGCATCCTGTCGCTCATCCTCTGGGCGCTGATCATCGTCATTTCCATCAAATACGTGACCTTCGTGATGCGCGCCGATAATCGCGGCGAAGGCGGTATTTTGGCGCTCCTGGCCTTGACGACCCGCAGCTTTAAGGGCAAAGCACAACAGCGCAGTTGGTTGATCGGATTGGGTATTTTTGGGGCGGCGCTGTTTTACGGCGACGGCGTGATTACGCCGGCGATTTCGGTATTGAGCGCGGTTGAGGGGCTGCATATCGCCACGCCAGCGTTCGATGCCTACGTAGTCCCGATCACGCTGGTCATTTTGCTGGGACTGTTTCTGATCCAGGCGCATGGCACGGCGCGGGTCGGTGCGTATTTCGGGCCGATCATGGTGCTGTGGTTTGCGATCCTGGGGCTGCTCGGCCTGGCCAGCTTGGCGCGAACGCCGGAGGTGTTGGCGGCGTTCAATCCCGATTATGCGCTGGCGTTCTTCGCCATCAATCACTGGGCCGGGTTTCTGGCGTTGGGCGCGGTGTTCCTGGCGATGACTGGCGGCGAGGCGCTGTATGCCGACATGGGCCATTTTGGCAAGCAACCCATCCGGCTGGCCTGGTTCGCGCTGGCGTTACCGACGATTGTCCTCAACTACTGTGGCCAGGCCGCCTTGCTGCTGCGTGATCCAACGGCGGTCGATAACCCGTTTTATCTGCTGGCGCCCTCCTGGGCGCTGTATCCGCTGGTCATTCTGGCTACGCTGGCTACGGTGATCGCCTCGCAGGCGGTCATTTCTGGGGTATTTTCGCTCACCCGCCAAGCGGCGCAGCTCGGTTATTGTCCGCGCATCGCCATCCAACACACCTCCGATCAAGCGATTGGCCAGATTTACGTACCCGCCGCCAACTGGGCTTTACTGATCGCGGTGATCGGGCTGGTCATCGGCTTTCATACCTCATCGAATCTGGCGGCGGCCTACGGCATTGCCGTTGCGATTACTATGGTGATTACCACCATTCTGGTGCTGGTGTTGGCGCGGCAAGCCTGGGGCTGGAATTGGATCAAGTTAGGGTTGGCCGCTGTGCTCTTCCTGCTGGTGGATTTGGCGTTTTTCCTCGCCAACGCCCTCAAGGTTCAACATGGCGGCTGGATTACCTTGTTGATTGCGGGCGCGATTTTCACCCTGATGATCACCTGGAAAGACGGCCGCAAATTGCTCAATCGGCGGTTGCAAGAAAACGCCATGCCGCTGGCCATTTTTCTGAAAAGCCTGAACGCCGGTTCCACCCTGCGAGTACCGGGTACGGCGGTGTTTCTCACCAGCACCCCCGATGGAGTCCCCAACGCGCTGCTGCATAATATGAAGCACAACAAAGTCATCCACGAACGCCTGATGCTGCTGACGGTAAAATCGGAAGAAATTCCGCGCCTGGGAGACGAGGAGCGCGTGAGCGTGCATCCGCTGGGACACAATGCCTGGCGGATCGTGGTCCGTTACGGCTTCACCGAGAATCCCGACTTGCCGCACGCCCTGGCGCTGTGCGAGCGCTACGGGCTGCATTTCGAGATGATGGACACCACCTTCTTCCTGGGTCGGGCGACGCTGATTCCCACCAAACGGGCCGGGATGGCGCTGTGGCGAGAAAAACTGTTCGCCAGCCTGTTTCGCAACGCGACCCGGCCGATGGATTTCTTCCGCATCCCCTATGGCCGGGTGGTGGAAATGGGTACGCAGGTGGAGTTGTAAGCCGGCGACCCACCCGGCCCCGCTTGCGGGCGGGGTACGCGGGCGCCTGTGGTCAGTGCAATAGTTGATACTGGAGCAGATAAGCGCCTGCTCCGGCGAAATAGCCAATCAGCGCCAGCCAGCTAATCCGTTGCACATACCAGAAGAAGTGAATCTTCTCCAGGCCCATCGCCGCCACACCCGCCGCCGAACCGATGATCAGGATCGAGCCGCCGGTTCCCGCACAGTAGGCCAGAAATTCCCAGAGGAAATGGTCGGTCGGATACTGCGCAAGGCTATACATACCCATCGACGCGGCGACCAAGGGAACGTTATCCACTATCGCACTGACCAGACCGATGATCAGCACGATCACATCCTGTCGTCCCACCGTCTGCTCCAGCCATTGGGCCAGCGCCGTCAAAATATGAGTGTGCTCCAAGGTGGCCACCGCCAGCAGGATGCCGATGAAAAACACGATGGAGGCCATGTCGATGCGGCTCAAAGCATGAACCAGCGTCAGGTGCCGCTTTTCTTCATCCTCCTTGTGCCGATGCACCAAATCGCCGACCAGCCAGAGAATACCCAAGCCAAACAGAATGCCCATGAAAGGCGGCAGATGGGTGATAGTCTTGAATACGGGAACGGCGACCAGGATGCCGATACCGAGAAAAAACATCAGATTGCGTTCAAACTCCGTCGTTTGTGGACCGTGATCCCCTTCGCTGAGTTGCGGCGACTCGACCGGCTTGCCGCGCAGCAGATACGCCGTCACCGCCAGCGGCACCACCATGCTCAGCACAGCGGGGATGAAGACCGACAGCATGATCGCCAGCGTCGTGATCTGCCCACCGATCCACAGCATGGTGGTGGTGACATCGCCGATGGGCGACCACGCGCCGCCCGAATTGGCGGCAATGACGATGATGCCCGCGAAGAACAGGCGATCCTCATGCTTGGCCAGCAGTTTTCGCATCAGCGAAATCATCACGATGGTGGTGGTCAGGTTGTCCAGCACCGCGCTGAGAAAGAAGGTCACGAAGCCGACCAGCCACATCAGCGAAGAGAGCTGCGTCGTGCGGATGCGTTGGGTGATGACGGCAAAACCATTGTGGGCATCCACCACTTCAACGATGGTCATGGCCCCCATCAGAAAGAACACGATCTGGGCGGTGGCCATCACCGACTCCCCCAACTCCTCCCCAACTTGGTGCGACGCACCGCCCGCCAAGGCATAAATCGTCCAGAGCAGTCCCGCGCCCACCAGCGCCGAGGCTGACTTGTTGATCTTGATGGGATGCTCCAAGGCGATAGCCGCGTAAGCGATGACGAAAACGATGACGAGCAACGTCAGCATTCAATAATCCTCGTGGGGATGGGCAAGCCAATAGCTATTGTAGTAGGCGCTGTCACTGGGCGCGTGCCTGGGCGGCAACAGCGATCTTCGGGGTCAGCGTCAATTGGGTGGCCCGCTGCTTGCGCCGAGCGGTCTGGCTAGCCGATCCGATTCAGCCGCTTCCTGCTCGCGTTTCCACTGATGCCCAGTGTCCGTCATCAGCAAGTTTTATTTGTGCTGACGCTCTCTGTAACCCTGCCCTCCTGTGCTCTTTCGGAGCAGGAAAAGCACCATTTCAAAGCACCGAGCCCGCCTCACTGTGTCGTCGGCTCCAACCGCGCGATAACGCCATCGCTGGCATCAGTCAGCAGATAGACATACCCATCCGGCCCAACCCGCACGTCGCGGATGCGACCCAGTTTGCCTTCCAGCAAGCGTTCTTCCCGCACCATTTTTTCTCCATCGAACCGCAAACGCACGAGCATCTGAGCGCGCAGTGCGCCTACGAACAGATCGCCGCGCCAGCGCGGGAAGCGGTCACCCTGATAAATGGCCAGGCCCGAAGGCGCGATGGAGGGAACCCAAATGTGCAGTGGCTGTTCCATACCTTCCTTGCGAGTGCCCTCCCCGATCTTGGTGCCGATCCCGTATTCGACGCCGTAGGTGATGACTGGCCAACCGTAGTTGCGACCGGCGCGGATCACGTTCACCTCGTCGCCACCCTGGGGGCCGTGCTCGTGCGTCCACAGTTCGCCAGTGCGCGGATGGAGCACCGCGCCTTGCACGTTACGATTGCCCAGGGAGTAGATTTCTGGCCGGGCGTTGGCCTGCTTCACAAAGGGATTGTCGGGAGGAATTTGGCCATCGGCGTTCAGGCGCACGATCTTTCCGGCCAAATCGTCCATTTTCTGCGCCCGCTGCATCTCACCACGGTCGCCCAGCGTGATGTACAGATGGCCTGCGCGGTCGAATACCAAGCGAGAACCGAAATGCCGACCCGTGCTCGACTTGGGCTGTTGGCGAAAGAGAATTTCGAGATTCTCCAGGCGGTGATCCACCAAGCGCCCGCGCGCCACTTCTGTACCCACGCCGCCCGCGCCACGCGCCGCGTAAGACAGATACACCAGCCCGTTGTCGCTAAACTGGGGATGCAGGGCCACATCCAGTAATCCGCCCTGGCCGTGGGCGGCGATGTCCGGCAAACCGGTCACCGGTTGGGGATCCAGGCGGCCATCGGCGGCCACCAGCCGCAGCCGACCGGGGCGTTCAGTGACCAGCAGACGGCCATCCGGCAGGAAGGCCAAGCCCCAGGGATACTCCAGGCCGCGCGTGACCGTGACTACGCGAAAGGCGTGTTCCTGGCTGGCAATCACTGCTTCGGCGGCGGCGCTTGGCAATGGCGTGAAGCCTATCCCTAAGCCCGCTATGAGCAGGGCCACAATTTGAATCAATGGCATGACATTGGTCTCCTTGCAATGTTAATAAGCTGTGCCTGACGCGCTGGTTGATCGGGGCCTGGGAGAATGCGCTAAACCTATCCTTCATGGCCTATATCGTTTTTTGCTGACGTGTGGATCATGATTCGACTCGCGCCTTGGAGTAAGTTCGCCGGAACCCGATCCACGCCTGGCTATTTCATTAGCGCAGCGCTTTGCTGTTCAGTCGCCCGGTGGTTAACCCGCAACTGCTTGGCCCGGGTTGGTCTCTCGTTGCAGACCGAATACTCGCTATAGATGCGCGATCCAGAAAACGAAGTGCTGGCCGCTTGTCGCCGGTTAGGGAGGGGTTTTGTCGCCTATAGTCCGCTGGGACGGGGCTTCCTGACCGGAACTTTCCAAAGGCTGGACGATTTCGCTGAAGACGATTTTCGCCGCTTTAATCCCCGGTTTCAGGGCGAGAATTTTACCCGTAATCTGGCGTTGGTGGATCAAATGCGCGCGCTGGCGCAGCGCAAAGGCTGCCGCACTTCACAACTGGCACTGGCCTGGGTGTTGGCGCGGGGTGAAGATATTGTTCCCATTCCCGGCACCAAGCAGCACCGCTATCTGGAGGAAAATATCGCAGCGTTTGAGGTGTCGTTTACGGAGGCGGAACTGACGGAGATAGACGCGGTTTTCCCGCCGGATGCGGCGGCAGGTTTGCGTTATGCTGAGGAAATGATGAAGCTGGCGGACCGGTAAAAGTAACCCGGCTTAGTCCACATGGACGGATGCTCTATGGGTCAACAACAACCTCCTTTGTTTTACAGCTATTGGGGCAAAACCGATGGTGAGCGGTATCATCTCTTAATCCACCACGCCCTGGATGTAGCAGCGGTCGGTGCAGTCTGGTGGGACGAGTCCCCCGCGATTCGCAGGGCTTTCCGGCAAGCCTTTCAGTACGATGAATCTCAGGCAAGTAAACTTCGTGCCTGGATTCTGTTTTTTCTGGCCCTTCACGATGTAGGCAAGCTGGATGTGCGGTTTCAGATTAAAGCGCCTGCCATTCTTTATCGGCTGTGGCCCTCGCTCCAAGAATCTCATGGACGTGTTTCGAAAAGGGGTATTCCTCCCTTCCCGCATGGTCTACACGGCTTTGACTGGGCTTTTAAGGAATGTGCTGATTGGTTTGGTGAGATGGAAGACCCCGACGATCTCGCAAACTGCTGGACGCCTTGGTTGGCGGCGGTAACGGGTCACCATGGCGATATTTCCAGCAGAGACCCCGATTTTCAGCCACCCAAAAATAAAGCTATCGCCGAACACGACCGCCAAGCCCGTCAGGATTTTGTGAATGTGCTTGCCGCTCTGTTTCTGCATCCAGAAGGTCTCTCTCTCACGTCGCCCTTAGCAGCTTGCAATGTTGCCGCCCAGCATCTATTGGCGGGTTTTTGTGCGGTGTGTGATTGGATCGGTTCCAATATAGAAGTGATGCCCTATGTTGCCCCTGATCCCGCAGTAGGGATTGCAGATTATTTCGCCCATCGCGTTGCAAAACTGCACCAAGAGCATTGGTTGCAGCACTTGGGTATTACCGGTTCAACGCAGCCTTATGGAGGTTTGCAATCTCTACTCAAAGCCAACGAACAACCTCGCGGCATCCAAACGCTGGTCGAGGATTGGCCCATCACATCCAGCTTGACGTTGATTGAAGCGCCTACCGGTAGTGGTAAAACTGAAGCCGCCCTGGCTTATGCCTGGCGGTTGCTAGCCAGTGGAACGGTCGATTCCGTGATCTTTGCGCTGCCGACGCAAGCGACGGCAAACGCCATGTTCATGCGGGCCGAACAGTTCGCAACTCACGCTTTTGCTGGCGATGTGGCAAATTTGGTTCTTGCGCATGGCAAAAGGCACTTTCATTCCGGCTTTCAAGCGATGTTGGCCAAAGGCCGACAACCGACCGCTCAGGGTAAACAGGAAGCCGCACAACAATGTGCGGAGTGGTTGGCGCAAAGCCGTAAGCGGGTGTTTCTCGGTCAGATCGGGATTTGTACCGTCGATCAGGTCTTGCTGTCGGTGCTTCCGGTGCGTCATCAATTCGTGCGCGGTTTCAGTATCAACAAATCCGTGCTGATTGTTGATGAAGTCCATGCTTACGACCGCTACATGCACGGGTTGCTGGAAGAGGTTTTGATCCGCCAGAAAGCCACCGGTGGCAGCGCCATTCTGCTATCGGCTACTCTGCCTTCTGGGCTACGCAATCGATTGTTGGCAACGTGGCAAGCTAGCGGCGGCAAAGAAGCGCCTTATCCGGTGGTTTGGTGTGCAACGGATGGCCTAGTAACACCTGCCACCGTCACCGACGAACAGGGTTTATTCAAACGCTCTATTGCGACGGAGTTGCTGAAAGTATCGAGCGCTTTTCCTGATGATGTGCTGCTGGAACGCCTCATCGCCGCTGCTCAGGCCGGGGCGCTGGTCGGGATTGTGGTCAATCTTGTCGATGACGCGCAGCGACTGGCCCGGTGCCTGCGTGACCGCACGCCCTTACCCGTTGATCTCTTTCACGCCCGCTACCGTTTCAGCGACCGGCAAGCCAAGGAAAACGCTGTACTTGTGCATTATGGCCGCGATGCGGTGCGCGAGAGCGGGCGGATTCTGGTAGCGACGCAGGTGGTCGAACAAAGTTTGGATTTGGATTTCGACTGGCTGATCACGCAGATCTGTCCGGTGGATTTGCTGTTTCAACGTCTGGGGCGTTTACATCGCCACGCACGCCCTCATCGCCCGCCGGGGTTTGAGACACCCCGTTGCACCGTGTTGTCCGTTGAAGGTGATGATTATGGCGCTCACAAAGCCATTTACGGTCACATTCGCATCCTGTGGCGCACAGAACGCTTGCTGGCTCAGGTGGAAATGCTGGAATTTCCTGCTGCTTATCGGGGCTGGATTGAACCGGTTTACCAAGAAGACAGTTGGGACGATGAACCGGACGCCATCAGCCTTGATTACGACCAGTTCCATTTGGGAAAGGAAAAGACTGCTGAGACGGATGCCAAGCAGATGATCTCGCTCAAACGCAAACAATATGAGGATGATGTCAGTATCGCCGTTAAAACCCGCGATGGCGAAATGAGTTTGACGGTATTACCACTGCGCAGGGATGGACGGTTGCTGGATGGCTCGAAACTAGAGGGATTGTCTGATGGAGAACGGGCGGAAGCTTTGAATTTAAACGCAATCCCGGTTCCCTACACTTGGAGCAAATCCGCATTAGCGGATTGTTTACCAGATGATGAAGGTCGCTACTGTCTGGAGTTTGCAGCCGATGGCGCTGATACTTGGATCTGCCATCTGGGCAAATACACCCTTCGCTATACAAGGGACTTTGGTTTGGAGCGAAACACGGATGGCTCTACGCCACCCGTGTCATAAGCCCCACCAATGGTGAGGAACAAAGGTGTAAAAAAGCTTCTTCAAGCTGATCTACTCGGTTCATCCCCTCATTGAGGGGAACAAGGGCGGTATTGTATAGACTCTTTTCAATTTTAAAATTTCATGCTGAGCTACTGTTGATATATTAAATGAATCAGGTAGAATCACGGCATGTTGTAGCTGCATTAAAGGATTTCATCATGGATTTGTTACATTCAACTTGGATTCCCGCCCGTGCCGACAACGGCGTTGGGCCGTTCCGCTTGCTGACCTACGAGGAACTGCTCTGCGGCGGCGGACACTGGGACATCAGCCTGCCGCGCGACGACCTGCAACTGGCGGGCATCCAATTATTAGTGTGCATGACCCAAGTTATTTTTCTGCCAACCGATGACGCCGCACTGCGAGCGTATATCACTAAGCCACTTAAGCCGGAGGACTTCGCTGATCGAGTGACACCTTTTCAGGAGTGGTTCGACCTGAATCACCCAACCCAACCCTTCATGCAAACTTGTGGCGTGGAAGCTAAGGAGGATACCCCGATTCAGAAATTGCTGATCGGTTTGCCCGAAGGCAACAACCACGCTTTTTTTAACGAAGTGGGCGAGGTCAAACGGTTGGGGCCAACGGTCGCCGCCATCGCGCTGTTCAATCAAGCGATGAACTGCCCCAGCTTCGGCGGGGGCTTCAAAGGGGGTTTGCGTGGCGGGGCGCCGGTGACAACGCTGGTGGCTGGGCGGGATCTGCGGGGGACCATTTGGCGAAATGTGTTGACCTTGCCGCGAGTGCAAGATCGATTCCCTGGCTATCAACCCGATTTCACCAAAGACTTACCGACCTGGATTCAACCGATTCGTGAAAAAGAGACGATTTATACTCACCAAATCCAACTGGCTCGCGGATTGTTTTGGCAACCGGCACATGTGGAGTTGGTACAAGCTGAAGAAGAAGCTCCCTGTGATGTTTTAGGCGGTCATGCAAGCTTAGTATATTCAGGATTTCGCAAGGAGAAATTTAATTTCACAGTAGACGGTTTGTGGTCTCATCCACACGGTGCACAGATTGAGATACTAAAAAAGAGCGTTTTGGAAAAAAAATTCGTTTCTTTCACTACCACTGCTCCGGCTTGGACGCTGTTATCTGAGTTTGTTGTTCCTCGCACCCGAAACGACAAGGACATTAAAGAAGGTTACATACCCGCTGGCCCTGTAGAGCAAGCCAATGAACTCTTTAGGCGGGAAAAGCTACATTTGATCGTTGGCGGTTATCGCAATAAACAGGCCTCAGTTTTAGAGCGACGGCACGAATTGATCAGTCTTGCCAATAGTTGGGTGGAGAATAAAGATCAGATTATACGATTGGTTGATTTTGGCAAAAAAGCAAAGAAGGTTTTGCGGGGGCAGCTTTGGTTTGCTGCACAAGGGGATAAAAAGATAGAAATGCAAGGAATTGGTGTGCCCATTCATGAGCCGGGTGAAAAAATTTACTATGCTCGCACGGAGATGCTTTTTCACGAAATCCTTGATGAGGATGAACACCATGAAGAAAAATTTATGCAGAAATTGACGACTATTTGCCAAGAGATATTTAAAGAATTAACCGACCCCTACGCCCATAAGCCCGAATTGATCCCTATTATTGCCCGGACACGGCGTAGACTAGCCAAGGACCTTAAAGAACTTACGGAGCAAGCCAAATGGTAAAAACTCTCCAGACCCGTGCAGATTCACCCGATTTCGTGGCATTACAAGAACGCTTTGAGAAGGGCATGACATCCGGCCAAAAGGCGGAGCTGCGCCGCGCAGCACAACCGGAAGATTTGATGATGAAACCTGCCCTGTATCGGCTCCTGCAAGGCAGACGTCCCAACAAACTGTATTTACGGATTGCCTTCCTACTACCTTGGGTTAATCATCAGCTTAATGCTGCGCATTTCAGTTCACAGTGTGCCAAGGCCAAAATCAATGAAGTAAGGATGTTTCAAACTGCCCGCAGTGATGACCCTACAGACATGATCCAACTGCGGCGAATCGCCATGCAAATAAAACCTTACGTTGATTGGAACCAGTTTGGCAAAATGCTGCAATACTGGCCCCACACCAAACGCGATTTTATTGAAAATTATTATCTTGCTCAATACGCTAAACAGGACTCTACTCATGAAAACAAATAAAAATTTTGTCAATTTCCATATTCTTATTTCGCACAGTCCGTCTTGCCTAAATCGCGATGATATGAATATGCAGAAAACAGCGATTTTTGGTGGCAAGACGCGAGTACGGATTTCCAGTCAATCACTGAAGCGAGCGATGCGAAAAAGTCCTTACTATCAAACCCAATTTGGAGAGGCTTCTATTCGTACTCGTGAACTGGAAAAACTGATTGCTCAGTTTACAGAACAATTACGTAATGAGTTCGATCCTCATCTGATCGCTAAAACGATGGAGCTATTTGTTAAATCAAGCCAAGATCAGAGCCAGGCAGACGGAGATGACACTCAAAGCGACGATTCGGCTGAAAAAGAGAATAAGAAATTAGCGGTTGCACCCTGGGCGCTGCAAGAAATTCGTACTCTATGCAACATTCTTAAAGATATTGCTTTAACTGATGAAGAGATAAAGAAGGCTAGGGAAAAAGCGACCAAACAAAAAGGAAAAAATAAGAAAACCGAACAAGAACTCATTGACGAAGCCCTCGCTGATAAAAGACTAAAAGCGGCCCGCGCTAACGCCGCACAAATTCGCCAAGCCATCAATTCGGCACTCGACATTGCCCTTTCCGGGCGCATGGCCACTTCGGGGTTGATGACCAGCATCGACGGAGCACTGGCGGTAGCACATGTGCTGACCACTCACGCCGTCGAGCCGCAAGACGTGGATTGGTTTACCGCCGTGGACGATTTGGTCGTAGATTCAGGGGAAGTTGGCGCGGGTCATCTGGATACCCAGCAATTTTCCGCTGGCGTGTTTTATCGCTACGCCAGTCTGAATTTGAAGCAATTGCAAGTGAACCTGGGACTCATTCCTGACATGACCAGTGCCGAAACCCCAGAATCCCGACAACGGGCGTTGGAAATCGCCAAGCATGTGTGCTATCTGCTGAGTACGGTTGTTCCCAGCGCCAAACAGCAATCGTATGCCGCCCATAATCTGGCAGATTTCGTTCTGGTGAGTTTTAGTGACATCCCGATTTCGCTGGTCAATGCGTTTGAAAAACCGATCAAGCAAGCACGCGAAGGAGGGTATCTGGAGCCTTCGATTCAGGCGCTGGCGTCGTATTGGGGAAAGCTCAACACCTTCTATAACCTGGATGAAAACGCAGTGGTTGCCTGCGCTTCTGCCTCATTTAACAGCCCGACCGGCTTGCAACCGCTTAAGACGCAGGCAGCGGTCGAAGCCTGGATTGCCAAGGATGGTCAGAACTGAGGAGGCTGTCATGCCGCATTTTCTCATACTTCGGCTTGATGGCCCGATGCAGGCGTGGGGAACGCATACCTATGAAGATTTCCGGCCCTCCAATCATTTTCCGACCCGCAGTGGCTTATTAGGTTTGATCGGGGCCTGTTTGGGCTTGGAGCGCCAAGACCAGGCTGCACTGGAACGTCTCGCGCAAAGCCTGGAATTTACCGTCCGCGTGGATCGGCAGGTCTATCGCCCCGGTCAGGAGAACCCTCAAGTTAGAAACTCGCTGAAGCTGCGCGATTTTCATACCGTTGAGGATGCTCGCAAGGTGGATGGTTCAAAGAGCGAATATCCGGTTGTATCCCACCGGGACTATCTCCATGACGCGGCATTCACGGTTGCAGTGATGGAAAAACCGGAGGCGGCGTATCCTTTAAATAACCTCATTCAGGCATTGCGCCGCCCTCTCTATACACCGGTTTTGGGCCGACGCTCCTGCCCGCTGGCTCGACCGCTGCTTGAAACCGGTGAGGTCATCGAAGCCGAAAACGCCAAAATTGTGCTTGATAGTATCCCGCCGGGCTGCGGGCTAATGTATTCCGAGGGTGAGTTGTTAGCCAACGACAAGCCGCTGCCCCTCCGTGACGTTCCCCTTTATGGCCGCTACCGTCAGTTCGGCACCCGCCGGGTTTACGTTCATGCAGCGGAACAGGAGGTTTAGATGTTTATCAGCCGCGTGGAAATAGCGTGGTCTGCGGTACAAAATCCTTACAACATCCACCGCTGTCTTTGGCGCTTGTTTCCTGGAGAATCACAGGAGTCTCGTCAGAGCCATGCAGAACAACGGGCGGGTTTCTTATTCCGCACCGAGACTTATCAAACCGGACGCCCAGCCCGCTTCCTGGTGCAATCCCGCCAGCGTCCTGCGCCTATTGCTTCGATCCAAACCTTGGGCTGCCGCGAATTCCATCCTCAACCTCAATCCGCACAGCGGCTGGCATTCCTGCTGACTGCCAATCCAATTAAAACCATTGTTGATACCCAGATTGAGGATAAACCCGGCAAGCACCCCAATAGGCAGCAACAATTTAAATGCCGGGTGCCGCTGCTGCATGAAGAACAACAACGCGAGTGGTTACGCCGTCAATTGGCGGCAGCGGCGGATACCGCAAGCATCACCGTATTGCCACATCCACCGCTTTATTTTCGCAAGGGCGAGCGTGGCGGCAAGATTGTTACTGTGACGTTTGAGGGCATGTTGCAGGTTAAAGCGCCGGAGATCCTGATGCGAACGCTGGAAAATGGAATTGGGCCAGCAAAAAGTTTCGGTTGTGGTTTACTGCTGTTACGGCGGACTTGAGAGACATCAAAGATGACCAACCTCCTCCCTCCGCTCAAGCCGATTCCCATGAAAGACCGGGTGTCAATGGTCTTCGTTGAATACGGTGAAATCGACGTATTGGATGGGGCTTGGTAATGCCCCAAGAATTTCTTCCATAAGAAGTCAAACTGAAGAGACTTTTGTGGAGGACAGGATGGGCAAGCAACGTCAAAGTTGGACTGTTGAAGAAAAATTGGGGATCGTGTTAGCGGTGTTA
>Ga0209573_1000699_pt1 | contig 64083 bp, 53 predicted proteins | sample TNRBio252014_DNA_FD_185870 | JGI IMG/M metagenome (GOLD analysis project Ga0209573, IMG submission 185870) | Wastewater treatment Type I Accumulibacter community from EBPR Bioreactor in Madison, WI, USA - TNR Reactor_6/25/2014_ DNA (SPAdes)... | ecosystem: Engineered > Bioreactor > EBPR >...
GAGCGCGATGACGCAGCCGGTGCGCTTCGTGACCGGCAGCGCGCAGACCTACGAGTACCTGGGCTCGAGCTTCACGAACTTCGAGAGCTTCCTGCTGAGCACGGGGGATGCGAACGACTACATCGACGCGCACACTGCCGGCGCGGTCAATCACCTGCTGCTCGGGCATGGCGACAACACCGCGCTGACCGGCGCGGGCAGCGACTACATCAGCACCGGCAACGGCACCGACTGGGTGGAGTCCGGCGCGGGCCACGACTACGTGGACGTGCGTGACGGGCAGACCAACTACGTCGACGCGGGAGCGGGCGACGACACGGTGCTGGGCGGCACGGGCATCGACGTGATCGAGGCGCGGGCGGGCAACGACTCGGTGGTGGCCGGCGGGGGTGACGACATCATCGGCATCGTCGTCGACGGCATCGACAGCGTCTCCGCGGGCGAAGGCAGCGACCGCCTGAGCATCGACGCGAGCGCGTTCAACTGGGCGGGCGGGGGCAGCATCTTCTGGGGCACGGGCACGAACGCGGCGGGGCAGCCGGTGGCGGGGGTTGACGTGAACTCGTCGTGGCAGGCCATCCTGGCCTACGCCGAGCAGGCCACGACCAAGGTGCTGCAGATGAGCAACCACAACGGCGGTGGAGGCAGCGTCGGTGCGGCGCTGAGCTTCAGCGGGGTGGAGCAGCTGGACATCACCGGCAGCGCGGCGGTGCCGGGGGCGGACCTGGTTTTTGCCAAGGGGCCGGGGGTGTACGACGGCAAGGGCGGCAACGACGTGATCGTGGCCGACCTGAGCGCGATGACGCAGCCGGTGCGCTTCGTGACCGGCAGCGCGCAGACCTACGAGTACCTGGGCTCGAGCTTCACGAACTTCGAGAGCTTCCTGCTGAGCACGGGGGATGCGAACGACTACATCGACTCCCGCGCCGCGTCGATGCAGGACTGGCTGTCCATGGGGGGTGGGCATGACACTGCACTGACCGGTGGTGGCAACGACCATGTCGACGGCGGAGGAGGCAACGACCTGCTGAACGGAGGCGCTGGAAACGATACCCTCGTGGGCGGTGCGGGCAGGGACGTCTTCGAGTTTGGTGCCGCTGGCAACGGGATCGACACCCTTTCCGATTTCGAGTCTGGTGACCTGCTCAGGATCCTCGGTGCCAGTCTCGACCCGTCCTCGTTCGTGGCCTCGGCTGTCGGGCTGGCTCGCAACAAGGTCAACATCGTGTCATCGAATGGTGTGACCACGGTGCAGGTCGGGACCGACGACACGCCCGGGAGCGATTTGACCATCCTGATCGCAGGCGAATTTCAGCAGAGTGCGTTCTTCGCCAGTGGCACGGACCTGGGGCTTCCTGTCGCGAACCATCCACCCACGGGGTTCCCGACCGCCGACCTCGCCGACGGTGTAGAAGACTTCGTCGAAACGATTGACGCTCGCGACTTGCTGCAGGGGTTCATGGATCCTGATGGCGACGCCCTGTCCGTGTCCGACCTGCAGGCCACGCATGGAATACTGGTGGCATACGCAAACGGCACCTGGGACTTCCTGCCGGACGCGAACTACCACGGTCAGGTCGTGCTGTCCTACTCCGTGGTCGACGGATTGGGGGGTGTGATCCTGGCCACCCAGACGTTTTCGCTCGCGGCAGTCAACGATGCGCCGATCGGCGTTCCGACGGGCGATCTTCCCGTGGGCACCGAGGACGTGCCTTACATATTGATGGAGGATCTGCTGCTGGAGGGCTTCACCGATGTCGACGGTGACGAACTGGAGGTGGCAGCACTGACAGTCCACGGCGCAGGGCTGGAGGACAACCAGGACGGAACATGGACCGTCCAGCCGCAGGCGAACCTGGATGGGACCATCTGGTTCGAGTACACGGTGCTCGACGGTCACGGGGGCACGATCGCCGTGGAGCAGTACTTCGAGCTGGCACCGGTCAACGACGCACCAACTCTGGCCACTGCGCTGCCGGATGTCGTGGGCGCCGTCGGGCAAGCCCTCGAGATCCAGGTGCCAGAGGGGACTTTTCGCGATGTTGACATCGGCGATCGCTTGCTCCTGTCTGCGAGCCGCAGCGATGGGTCTGCGCTGCCCGTTTGGCTGAGCTTTGACGCACTGAGCGGAACCTTCCTGGGTGTGCCACAGCACGGCGATGCCGGCGTCATGTCCCTGCGGGTCTACGGGTCGGATCTGGCCGGCCTCACCGTGCACGACGACTTCTTGCTCTCGATCGCTTCCACGAACAGCGCACCCCAAGCGTCGGACGATCGCCTCAGCATGTTGCGCAACAGTTCCATGGAGGTCGTGGTCCGCGCGAACGACTCGGATCACGACGGTGATGCGCTGGTCGTTGTCGCGGTCACTCAGGGTACGAACGGGACGGTGGCGATCAATCCCGGCACGGGCAACCCGATCTATACACCCAAGCGCGGGTTCACCGGTTTCGACTCGTTCTGGTACACGGTGGAGGACGGCCGGGGCGGGCGTGACAACGCCGAGGTGACGGTTCTCGTCGCCACGCAACTGGGAAGCGAAGGCCCGGATGCGCTCGACGGAACTTTTGCCAGCGACGTCATCGCCGGCCTTGGCGGCGGCGATCGAATCAACGGCGGCAGTGCAGCGGACATCCTGGACGGCGGCAGCGGCAACGACACGCTTCGCGGAGCTTCGGGTGCCGACATGCTGCGGGGCGATGCAGGCGACGATGTGTTCGAGATCACCGGTGGTGAGGCCACTGGGGATGCCTTTGACGGAGGCGAGGGCTACGACATTCTCGCCCTGCTGGGCAGCGTGACCCTCGGAACCGCAGGGCTCAGCCTGGCCGGCCTGGAAGGTCTCGACCTTCGTGGCTTCACCCTTACCGTCCAGGGAACAAGGGCGCTGGACCTTTCCGGTCTGGCGTTCGTGTCAGCGGGCGTCCTTGCGGGTGACAGCGCCGGGAACTCGATTATTGGAACGGTCGGGGGCGACTCCATCAACGGCGCCGGTGGCAACGACATGCTCGCGGGCCGTGCCGGGGACGACACGATTCGTGGCGGAGCCGGCGCCGACACCCTTGTCGGTGGGCAAGGCGCCGACACCCTGTACAGTGGCACCGGAACGGCGGGAGACCGCGCGGCCGACCTGTTCGTCCTCGACACGGAGTTGAGCGGTCAAGGTGCGGCGGATGCCGTCATCGGCTTCGAAGCCTCGGCTCGAGACCGCATTGCGCTCGACAAGTCCGTCTTCGCGGCCATCGTCACACATGGCACCCCGGCTGTGGATGCAGGCGAGTTCCGGGCCAGCAGCGGCGGCATGCCTCTCGACGCCGATGACTTCCTGCTCTTCGATCCGGCGAGCGGGCAGCTCTACTATGACCCGGATGGTGTCGGCGCGATGCCTCGAGTCTTGATCTGCACATTGGTCGGCATGACGGGAACGCTGGACCACACGGACTTCACGACCGACTGGCCGCCTGCCGCCTGAGCGAACCTGGTGCGCCGCACGGACTCGCAGGACCCTTCCTGATGGCTTGAATCGTGCGACCCAGCAGTGGTCCACGACGGAAGGGGAACGCGACGGTGCGGCGACAATCGGCCATGCTGGATGAGAAGTCTGTCCACGAGCGGGCTGCCAGGTCGTCCGCTGTCCGAGGGCGTCTGTGGGTCGCGGCCTTCCTGACCTGCAGCCTGCTGCCAGCCTGCCCGACACTGGCCACCGAGGCGGATCCCGCCACGCGCATCGATCGCGCCCATGCGCAGCTGCTTCTAGCGCAGCGGACTGCCGACCCCCGGCTGTGCCGGGAGCTCAAGGTCGAGTTCGAGCGCGACCCACCGCAGGACTGGTCGGTGATGGCCTTCAGGGTCTGGCACGGGCTGGGCGGCTGCGAGGCGCAGCCCGGCGGCGAGTGGGCGCGTGCGACGCCGGGCGCCGACGACATCCGCAAGGCCTGGCGCTTGCCCTTCGACCACTTCGACCGCATGCCCACCGAACTGCGGCTGAAGAACGACCTGACGGTGGACATGCGCCTGCAGTACTGGTCCATGCTGCGCGGCTTCAGGTCGCCTTCGCTGGCTGCCGTCGCCGATGCGGAGGAAGCGTCGGCGCTGGACGACTGGCACCGCCGCGCCGCGCAGACACCGCCCGACCCGCTGGCGGTGGCCAGCCTGACCCGGCTGGGGGCCGCGGTGTACGGCATGCGCTGGCTGGCGGCCTGGATGCAGGTCCAGCAGCAGCGGCTCGAGGCGACGCTGGGCCCCGGCCACGAGGCCACGCTGCACATGCTGCGCTCGCGCGTCTTTGCGGCGCGCGCGCACGAGCGGCCGGCCGAGGCGCTGGCGCTGAGCGACGACTACGCGGCGCGCCTGGCGCGGTCTCGTCCGCATGACGAGCGACTGGCCATGCTCAACCGGTCGGAACGCATCGGCGCCCTGGCCGGCGTGGGGCGGGCCGCCGATGCGCTCGACGAGGGCCGTCTGCTGCTGGCCTGGCTGCAGGCGCGACAGCCCGCGCAGCCGGGCAACGTCATGCGCACGGCCTACAACCTGGCGGGCGTGGCGCTGGCCATGGGCGATGCCGACGCGGCCGAGAGCCTTGCGCGCCTGTCGGTCGAGTCTGGCGAGCGCTCCAACAACCACGACCGCGGGGAGGCGATCGTCGGCCGCTGGCTGTTGCTGCAGGCGCGCCTGCTGCGCGGCGACGACAGCGCCGGCCCGCCGCTGAAGTCTTTGCTCCAGGAGGCCGTGGGCCTGGACCTGCCCGCCATCGACCCGGTGCACACGCTGCACCAGTGGGCGCTCCGGGCCGGCGACGCCGAGGCCGAGCGCTGGGCGGCCGAGGTGATCGAGCGCGCCAGCATCGAAGCCTCGACTTCGCTTCAGGGGGCCCGCGCCCTGCCCTGGCTGCTGCGCGCCGAAGCGGCGCCGCCGGGCAGTGCCGAGGCCAGGCAGGCCGCCGCCATGGCCCTGGTGCACGGCCTGGCCGCGGATGGCGCCGCCCAGCAGGTGCGGCCGACGCTGGCGCTGGCCCGGCAGGTGGCGCCGCAGCAGCCCGCCGGCGCGGCCTGGCTGTGCAAGCGCGCCGCGCTGGCCCTGGTGGGCTGGCGCCAGGGCCTGCCCGTGGCGCAGGCCGGCGCGCCGCGGCCGGGCCTGCTGGCCCACGACGCGGCGCTGCGCCACTGCATCGGCCTGTTCATCGACCAGGGCCGCCTGGGCGAGGCCGAGCAGTTGCTGGGCGTGCTGCGCGAAGAGGAGCTGCACGAGTTCAGGCGCCGATCGCGCGGGGCGGCCGCGTCGGCCCCGTCGAACCCGGCCATCGGCCTGACCCCCGACGAACGCAGCCGTGACGACCGGGTGACGGCGCTGCAGGTGCAGCTGCGGCAGGAGGCCACGGCCGCGCGCGCGCGCGCCGACGCCCAGCCCGACCAGCGGCAGCGTCGGGGGGGCTTCGATGCAGGCGCCGAAACGGTGGCCCGGGAGGCGGCCCAGGCCCTGCAGACCTGGAGCCTGCAGCCACCGCCCGGCCCGCGTGCCGGGCCTGCCGGGCCGGCCTCCGGGCGGCGGACTGCGACCTTGGCCCTGGGGCAGGCGCGAATCACCTACCTGATGCCGCCCGAAGCCGGCGGCCAGGTCACTGCCCTGGTCGAGCATGCCGGGCGGCGGCGGCGCCTGGTGCTGCCGGTCGCCAGCACCGACCTCAGCCGCGGCGTGGCCGAGCTGCGTGCGCAACTGGCAACCGCAGGCGGCGACCATGTTCCCGCGGCCGCACAGCGGCTGCATGGCTGGCTGGTCGCGCCGCTGATGCCGGTGCTGGCCGGCGCGAGGCAGTTGTCCATCGTGCCCGATGGCGTGCTGCGCTACCTGCCCTTCGCGGCCCTTCACGATGGCCGCCGCTACCTGGTCGAGCGCTACGGTCTGAGCCTGCAGCTGGCGCCCGATGCCGGTGCGGCGGCAGCCCCCGCCAGGGCGAACATGCGCCCGCGCGTGGTGGCGTTCGGGCGCAGCCAGCCGTCGGCCCGGCACAGCGCCCTGCCGGGCGTCGCCGACGAGCTGGCGGCGCTGCGGGGCGTGTCGGGCGCCGATGTGCAACTGGCGCTGGACCAGCGCTTCACGCGCGACCGGCTGCAGGACGCCTTGCAGCAAAGGCCGCAGGTGGTCCATCTGGCCAGCCACTTCGTCCTCTCGCCAGCCAGCGAGGAAGACTCCTACCTGCTGCTGGGCGACGACGTGCAGCTGTCGCTGCGCGAGCTGCGGCAGCTGCCCTGGCGGGGCGTGGAGCTGGCAGTGCTGTCGGCCTGTGACAGTGCGCTGCCCCTGGACCTGCAGGCCGTCGGCCCGGGCCGCGAATGGGCAGGCTTTGCGGCGGCCCTTCAGCGTGCGGGCGTGAAGGAAGTGATGGCGACCCTGTGGCGGATCGACGACGCCAGCGTGGCGCCGTTGATGAAGACCTTCTACGCGCAGTGGTCGCGGCGCGGGCGCGCAGGCCTGCCCGGCGTGTCGCTGCTGGCGCGCACCCAGCGTCTGTGGTTGCAGCGCCATGGCGGCGGGCCGCTGGCACATCCGCGCCATTGGGCGGGTTTCGTCTGGATCGAGCCCACGACGACGCTGGCGTCGGCCCGGTGAGAGGCAGACTCAGCGCTCGGTGACGATGGCGCGGGGCCAGTCCTGGGCAGCACGGGCAGTGCCCACACGGGCTGCGTGTACGCTTGCCTCGGTTTGCCACTTGTGTGGGCCGCCATGAAGAACGTCGCCCGCAGCGCCGACGAAGCCCTGATCGAAACCGCCCGCAGCCGTGCGCCGACCGGGAACACCCCGTTGAACCCGGCGCCTCGCCACTGGCGGGCGGTTCACGCATCACGCATCAGGCGCCAGCAAGCTCGACAAACGCGGTCGTGGCGCATTCGTGCATTGCCTGGCCAAGACAGTCTTGCGGCCGGATGAGGCGTGACCCCAGAAAGCCACCAAATGCCTTGGCGCCCGAAAGCCTCCGAGTTGTTGACAACAGATGTCGGGTGGTTATCCTACCCACCAAGCGCAGCGCCGACGTGATCAAGCTGCTCGAGGCTGATGGCTGGATGCTGCGCTATGTGGCCGGCAGCCATCATGTGTCCCGACATGCGGTCAAGCCGGGGCACGTGAGCGTGCCGCACCCGAAGAAGGACCTCGGCGCAGGCCTCGTGCACAAGGTGCTGAATCAAGCCGGCTTGAGGTGAAGGAGAACGGCCCATGAAGTTCCTGATCGCGATCGAACCCGGCACGGAGACAACCGCCTGGGGTGTGGTGGTGCCCGACCTGCCGGGGTGCTTCTCTGCTGGCGACACGCTGGAAGAGGCTTTCGACAACGCCCGCGAAGCCATCGAGGCGCATTGCGAGCTGCTCGCCCGAGACGGCGATGGGTTGCCCGTGCCTCGACCGATGGCCGAACGCCAAGCAGACCCCGAGTTTGCCGGCTGGACATGGGCCCTGGTGGACGTGCCGGTGGAGCGCTACTTCGGGCCGGCCGAAAAGATCAACATCACGGTGCCGGCGCGGGTGCTGGCGCGCATCGACGACTATGCGCGCAGGCACGGCGAGTCTCGCTCGGGCTTCCTGGTGCGCGCGGCACAGGCGGCGATGGGCAACTGATCGGGGCGCCGCTGACACCGTGGAGGGCGTGACCATCCCCAAGCCCATTTCGCACCGCGGAGGCCCTGCCCGCTCCGGCCGCATGGCCTGAGCCAGCGTGAATTCCAGCGTCCGTAAGCGACTTTGCGACCTGAGTCAGCGCAGCCACTTGGGAATCGCGTGACCCCAGGTTCGCTCGGCCCCCCCCGCAGGCCTAATGGGGTCATGCAGGTGAGGGGTTAAAACCAAAGACCTGACCCCGACCTCGCTGACCCCGACCTCGCCCTAGTGGCCACTGAAACGGGGCTGGGCCGAACACGCCCTTGCTGCGCACTCCGGCGCCGCGTGATCGCCCGTCTTGGAAGCGTGGCGGCTTTCAATCACCGACAATTCAGCGATGCGCCCCTCCGAACGCCTGAGCCAGCAGCGCGAGCACGTGCTGGCGCTGGCCCGCGCCCGTGGCGTGACCGAGATCCGCGTGTTCGGCTCGGCCGCGCGCGGTACCGATCGCGACGACAGCGACCTTGACCTGTTGGTGACCTGGCCCGGCAAGCAGTCCCTGGTGGCCCTGGTGGGCCTGCAACTGGACCTGGAGGATGCATTGGGCGTCAAGGTCGATCTGGCCACCGAACGTGAATTGCACCCGTTGCTTCGCGAGCGCATATTGGCTGAGGCCAGGGCGCTGTGAAAGAGCGCGACCTTCTGTATCTGAGCCACATGGCGGCAGCCATTGCGGCCGTGCGGGACTTCACGTCAGAGGGGCAAGCGGTGTTCATGGCCGACTTGAAGACCCAGAGCGCAGTGATCCGCCAGATCGAGATCATTGGCGAGGCGGTCAAACAACTCAGTGACAACGCCAAGGCGGCAGAACCAGGAACCCCTTGGCGCTTGATCGCGGGCACCCGCGACCGCCTCATCCACGCGTACTTCCAGGTGGACCTCGCCGCCGTCTGGGCGATGGTCGAGCAGGACTTGCCACCATTGCAGGCGGCCATTGATCGTATGCGGTCCGGCTGACTGGGTGCGCCGGCAGACTCGATGCGCACGCAACGGTCGGGCCATGGGTCCTCCTCCAGCGGATTGGTCGTGATCTGTGAATGGACTCGGACTTTGAACTAACGACCTGACCTCAATACCCCTGACCCCTACCTTGTGCAGCCAATTGGGATCAACGTGACCCCAGGTTCGCTCGGCCCCCCAGGCCGATTTCGAGGTCAGCTGTTCTGGCGCGTTCTTGACCTGTCCGGCTTGCGGTGCCGCCTCGCAGCCCGTGCACGACCGTTTGCGCCGCAAGTGGCGGCACCTGGACTTCTTCCAGTTCGAGGCTTGGCTGCACGCTGACGTGCCGCGCGTGGCCCGGGCCTGCGGCGGCTGCGGCAAGACCACCCAGCTCAGCGTGCCTTGGGCACGACCGGGATCGGACTTCACGGCAGCGTTCGAGGCCCTGGCGCTGGCCCTGTGCCGAGAGTTGCCGGTGCGCCAGGCGGCTTCGCTGCTGCGCTGCAAGGACAAGCGACTGTGACGCCGCATCGAGTTCTACGTCGACCAGGCGCGTGCCCTGAAGAGCTTCAAAGGCGTGCAGATCGTGGGCATCGACGAGACCAGCCTGCGCCGTGGCCAGCACTACATCACCGTCGTGCACGACCTGGATGCCAAGCGGCTGCTGTTCGCCACCGAAGGCCGGGACCACCAGACGGTGCTGGACTTCGCCGCAGACCTCCAGGCCCACGGTGGTGACCCGGCCGAGGTGCGTCACGTCTGCATGGACATGAGCGCGGCGTATGCCAAGGGCGCGGGCATGGCGCTGCCGCAGGCTGACATCAGCTACGACCGCTTCCACGTCATCGCGATGGCCATCCAAGCGATGGACGACGTGCGGCGGGAGGAGCTGCGCACCGAACCCGAGGAGGTGGCCGCAGCGCTGCTGGGCGCGGACCCCAGGACGCGGCGAAACCTGCTGTGGGGTATGCGCAAGAACCCGGCCGGATGGACCGGCCCACAGACCACCGCCATGCATTGGTTGCAGCGCTCGGCGCTCAAGAGCTAACGCGCGTGGCGGCTGCGCATGGCGCTGCGCGAGGTCTACGCACGCGCCCGCCAGCACAACAACGCCGTGTAGGCCGCAGGCGACTTGGCCGCCTGGACGAGTTGGGCCCGGCGCTGCCGGCTGGAGCCGTTCAAGAAGCTGGCTGCCACGATCAAGGAGCGCTTCGACGCGGTCGTGCGTGGCATGCTCGATCACCGCAGCAACGCCTTTGTCGAGTCAATGAACGGGCAGCTTCAGCAGGCCAAGCGCGCAGCGCGCGGATACCGCACGGCCAAGAACTTCATCGCCGTAGCCTACCTGCGCCTGTCGCGCCTGAAGACCTTGCCGGCTCACCCGTTCAGCGCCGCCGCGACCATCGGGTGACGCGGTCGCGTTCCACACGAAACGGCATAGAGCCGAGCGCGTTCCAGATTTAGAAAGATACTTATCTGCAGGCCAAGAGGACTGGCGTACTTGTCTACAGGCGGACGCCATAAAAGCGAACGGCCGGTGACGATACCGGCCGCTCATCGCGGTTCAAGGCTCCGAGCGATTCGTCCGCCTTCCCAATTCCCGCGACGCCAGTACACCGCTTCGTCTGATCACCCGAACGCCGCGCACACCACCAGCTCCGCCGTCGCCCCGCGCCACACCCCTGCAGGCGTGGTCACCCTGGCCTGCAGTCGCCACTTGCCGGCCGGGGCGAGCGTGCCTGCCAGCGTGTCAAAGCGGATCGAGTGGGTGCCGCTGGCCACAGCCGCCCAGCTCGCGGTTGTTCCGTCCGGCTTCCCGACTTCGATGCAGCGCGCCGTCGCCGTGCCGATGTCCCTGCTCCAGACCGCGTCAGCGATCGCCGACGCGGTTGGGCAGTCTGTGCTTGTCAGCGTGCGGCTGCCGTAGGCCCAGCCCTCGGCGGCCGTCGCGCCTGCGCCCCCGGAGGTGGCGATGCCCTGCGCCTGGACGGGCACCGGGCAGTTCACGTTGATCTGGTAAGTGCCCAGCGTGTTGAACACCGGCACTCCGCCGCCGCGCACGAACAGTTTGCCCGTGATCGTGAGGTCGTGCGCCGACTCCATCGGCCCTACCCGCCAGTCGTTTTCGAGCAAGTTGTACGCCGGGATGTAGAGCGCGCCGCCGTGGTCGTCGCCACCGGCTGACGTGAACGCCGGCGGGTACTTGCGGTTGTCTCCCAGCAGCATCCAGTCCGCCCAGGCGTGGTCGATGTCCTGCGCAGTGACTGCCGCCGAATCAAGGACCAGTCGCCTGGCGGCAGGATCGATGGTGATCGGCACCCGAGCGTCCGATCTGGCGAATACCCGATCGACCTCCGCCACGTCAGCCGCGTGCAGCGCCAGTGGCTGCGCCGGCATGCCGGCAGCGCGCTGGCTCACCCGCATTACTGGGCCGGCTTCGTGTGGCTCAGTGGTGGCACACCGCGCGAGGCGGTCAGAACGTGGCGCTGAGCCCGAACACCAGGCCGTGCGTGTTGTCCTGCAGCGTGGTGGGGAACGAGGTGCCGCCATCGCGCCCGATGCGGAACTGCTTGATCGACGCCACCTGGCTGCGGTAGCCCACCGAGGCCACCAGCCCCTTGAGCGAACCCGGCCCGCCGAGGTCCAGCGGGTAGGCCAGGCCGATCTCGGTGACGTAGTAGCTCTGGTCGAAGTCGCGCTGGCCGAGCGCGTCGCGCGTCTGCTCGGCGAGCTGGGCGCGGAACAGGCCCGGCACGCCGATCGCGGCATTGCCGTACAGGGAGGCGCCGGCCGTGATGCGGGCGCTGCCGGCGAAGCCCAGCGTCAGGCCGCGGTAACGGTAGTTGTCGTCGGGCCCCTCGAAGTTCTGCAGGATGGACTTCCAGCCCAGCGTGACGGCGGCCGAAGGCGCAAAGTAGTAGCCGACCGCCAGGTCCCATTCGCTGCGCTTGCCGGTGTAGAAGCGGTCGCGCAACTCGAAGGCATAGCGTGGTGCAGCGGCATAGCTGCCCGAAAGCAGCCAGGCGCCGCGCCGCAAGGACAGCGCCGGGATCACGATCGCGTGCTGGCTGGAGGACTCGGCGGATTCGGATGTCCCGGCCAGGGTGCACTGCGGCAGGCTGCCGCAGACGTCGGCGGGCTGTCGCGCATCCCAGGTCGACCAGGCGCCCAGCCAGGCGCGTGCGCTGACCGTGATGTAGAGCGGCTCGTCGGCCTGTCTGGGGCTGGCGGGCGACTGGGCCAGGGCGCAGCTGCACGACAAGGCGGCCGCGGCAATGGCGTGGACACGGGTGGAATTGATCTTCATGGAGGGACTCCGCGTGGGGGTCAGTTGGCAGGGGGGACGAAGTCACCGCGTCGTGGTGCGGGCTCCGCAGGCGCGGGCGGCCGCCCGGGTGGCGCGCCCGCGGCGGCCGCGCTGGAAGGCGCCGAGGCCGCAGGCACCGCACGCGGTGCGGGGGGCTCGGGCGGGCGGCGGGCGGCCTCGTCCCTGAGCCGGCGGATGTTGGCGCGCGCGGCGGTGGCGTAGCGCCCGTTCGGGAAGGTGCGCAGGTAGTCCTCGAAGTCCTCGATCGCACGGCTGTTCTTGATCGCGGCCCAGGCCTCGGCTTCGGGGTCGGGCGCTTCGCTGCGCACGGGGGAAGGGGCGGCCTGCGCATGCAGGAAGAAGCGGCCGCGCACCTCGCTGTAGATGGCCGGCCGCTGCTCCCGGCCGATGCTCTGCGCCAGGGTCTCGACGCGGTCCTGCACCTGCAGCATCACCTCCTGGATGCTCAGCTCGGGGCGCTTCATCACCCGCAGCAGCTCGCGCGTGAAGACGCCATTGGGCGAGCGGTCGCTGCTGCCCAGGCGGTCGAGCGCCGGCTGGTTCTTGCTGGCCGAGAAGACGATCATCTGGCCGCGGGCGGGCTCGACGCCGCTGAAGCCGCTGCCGACCGACTTGCTCATGAACGGGTTGTCGCGGCAGGCGTCGACAACGATCAGGTTGAAGCGCGGCAGCGCGGCGGTCAGCTGCGAGGCCAGGAACTCCAGGCTGTAGGCCGTGCGCTCGAGGCGCGCGACATTGCCCACCGAGACGTCGGTCGGCAGCAGGTAGCTGCCGATGCGCGGGATCTGCACCCCGTGTCCCGAGAAGAAGACCACCACGTCGTCACCTGGGGCGAGGCCGGTGACGAAGCGGTCGACCGCCTCGACCATCGCGGTGTAGCCGATGTTGAAGTGCTCGCTGACCTGGAAGCCGAGTCCGCGAAGCTCGCCGGCCATGCTGCGCGCGTCGTTGCCGGCGTTGTCCAGCGGCGTGATCGCGGCATAGGCGTCGTTGCCGACCACCAGCGCCATGCGGCGTCCCGCTTCGGTGGCCGCCAGCGAGGGCGGCAGCAGCATGGCGACCAGGGCGACCGCGACGAGTGCCAGGCGCAGCAGGCTGCAGCCGGGGGAGGCTGCAGCGCGCGGCAAGGGCGGCCGCAGGGCCACAGGGCGGGGTGCAGACGGTGGGACGGTGAAGAAGGCAGCCACGAGTACGGGCGAAGGGTCTTGTCCTGTCGCCCGGCTCTTGGACGCCGGCGGTCCGGAATTCTCAGGACCGACAGGTCCCGTGCCCGGTGCGGGCCGGGCGGGCCATCCGCCGCCCGGGTCGGGGCTAGCGTCGCACGGCGGCCGCCTGCGGCGGTTGGCGGGCCGGCCTGGCCAGCCGCTTCGCCACCGCGGCCGCCAGCAGCATGCCGACCGCTGCGCCACTGGCGGTCACGGCCCAGGTCCAGTGCCAGCCGCCGACGCGGGCGGCGACCCAGGCGACCAGCGGCGGGCCGGCGAACTGTCCGATCGCCGAGCCCTGCTGCATCCAGCCCACCGTGCTGCTGACCAGGTGTTCGGCGGGCGCGAGCCTGACGGCCAGCGAGAACAGCGTGCCCGGGATCAGGCCGCCGAAGGCCGAGAACAGCAGCAGCGCACCGAAGCGCAGCGGCAGCGGCAGCATCTGGCCGTCCAGCGTGCCGAAGGCGGCGATGGTGCCCAGGCCCATGACCAGCGCCCCGCCGGCCAGCAGCGCGGCGGCCGGCACGCCGCGCTGCAGGGCCCGGCCGGCGGCCAGGTTGCCGACGATGTTGACGGCGGCCACGCCGGCGGTCATGGCGCCGGTGGCGCTGGCGCCGATGCCGGCTTGCGCGTACATGGTGGGCAGGAAGCCGATGACGGCCAGCCACTGGCCGGCGTAGACGCAGAAACAGGCCGCGACCAGCCAGGGGCCGCTGGCCGACAGCGTCTGCGTCAGCCGGCCCAGCCCGCCGTGGCCGGGCGGGGCTGCAAGCCGTGCGGCGCTGCCGTGCCCCGTTGCGGCCGGCACGGCAGCCGCCAGCAGTGCAGCGGCGGCCAGCGTCAGGCCGCCCAGCAGCCACCACCAGCTGCGCCAGCTCAGGTGGGCCAGCCACAACGGGCCGATCAGCAGCGACAGCGCCGTCGCGGTCGGCATGTAGGCCGACCACAGGCCCAGCCAGAACGGCAGGCGCAGCGGCGGCAGCAAGCTGCGCAGCAGGGCCGGGGCCGGCAGCACGACCAGCATGAAGCCCAGTCCTTCGAGCGCGCGCAGCACCAGCAGCGGCACCAGGCTGGCGACCGCGCCGCCGCAGACGCTGGCGCTGCCCAGCAGCGCCAGCCCGAGCAGCATGCTGCGCCGCTGGCCCAGCAGGTCAGCCAGCGTGCCCAGCACGATGCCAGCGATCATGCCGGCCAGCTGCACCAGCGACAGCATGAAGCCGGCCTGCACCAGGCTCAGGCCCAGCGCCTGCTGCAGCGCCGGGATGGCGGGTGGCAGCTTGCCCACATGCACCGCGGCCACCACGCCGGCGGCCACGACGGCGGTCGCCGGGGCCAGGACCCGGATCGCCGGTGCGGTGGTCGGGTGCGGGGTGGTGTGCAAGGGTCGACGCTGGCGAGCAAACCCGGGAGTGTGCCCGCGAACCGGCAGCCCGCCCGCCAGCCGTGCCGCGCATGCGACACTGGACACCTCGGTCCCGCGGGGGCTAGAAGGAGATGGCGATGTCGACGATTCTTGCCCGTACGCGCCAGTGGCCTGGGCTGGCGCTGGTCTCGGCGATGGCTTGCCTGGCGGCCGGCCCGACGCAGGCGCAGAAGGTGGCGCCCGGCCTGTGGGAGACCACGATGTCGATGAAGTCCGGCAGCGGCGAGATGGAGGCGGCGATGAAGCAGGCGCAGGCGCAGATGGCCAGCATGCCGCCCGAGCAGCGCAAGATGATGGAGGACATGATGGCGCGCCAGGGCCTGGGCATGGGCGGCAAGCCCAACGTGGTGCGCGTGTGCGTCACCAAGGAGCGGGCCGAGCGCGACGAGCTGCCGGTGTCCGAGGACGGGCGCTGCCAGCACAAGGTGCAGCGCAGTGGGGCGACGATCAAGGTCCAGTTCAGCTGCGCCCAGCCGCCCTCGACCGGCGAGGGCGAGTTCACGCTGACCAGCGACAAGGCCTACCAGGGCCGCATGGTCGTGACCAGCACCGTCAAGGGCAAGCCCGAACGCATGGAGATGACGCAGTCCTCGCGCTGGCTGGGCAGCGACTGCGGCGTGATCAAGCCCAAGGCGGTCAAGCCCTGAGCCGGCGCGCCTCGCGGGCCAGCGCGGTCACGCGCGCCCAGTCGCCTGTGGCCACCGCGTCGGCCGGGGTCAGCCAGCTGCCGCCGCAGACGGCCACGTTGGGCAGCGCCAGGTACTCGGCCGCGTTGGCCGCCCCGATGCCGCCGGTGGGGCAGAACCTGACCTCGGGGAACGGGCCCGCCAGCGCCTTCAGCATCGCCGTGCCGCCGGCCGCCGCGGCCGGGAAGAACTTCAGGAAGTCGTGACCGGCGGCCTGCGCCGCCATCACCTCGCTGGCAGTGGCCACACCGGGCAGCAGCGGCAGTGCCAGCTCGCGGCAGGCGGCCGACAGGCCGTCGCCGAAGCCGGGGCTGACGGCAAAGGTGGCGCCGGCATCGCGTGCGGACCGCGCCTCCGCGGCGTCGCGCACCGTGCCGGCGCCGACCCGGGCCGCGGGCAGTTCACGCGCGATCGCTTCGATGCAGGCCAGCGCACAAGGCGTGCGCAGGGTCACCTCGAGCACCTGAACGCCGCCTTCGAGCAGCGCGCGTGCCAGCGGCACCGCGTCGGCGACGCGGTCGAGCACGATGACAGGGATCACGGGGCCGTGGCGGGCCAGGTCTCTGGGGTCCAGGGTCTGCATGGGAGGGCGGGGTCGGTTGTCGTCGGTCGGGAGGGAGCTCAGAGCCAGGTCACGGCGCCCTGCTCGGCACCGCTGGCCTGCCGGCGCATGCCGGCGAACAGCTCGCGGCCGAACCCGGACTGGTGAGCGGCGAGGCGCTGCGGGTCGGGCTCGGCTGCCGTGCGGCCGGCCCAGTCCGCTTCGTCGAGCAGGACATCGAGCACGCCGGCCTCGGCGTCCACGCGCAGCAGATCACCGTCGCGCACGCGGGCCAGTGCGCCGCCGCCCAGCGCCTCCGGGCTGACGTGGATGGCGGCAGGCACCTTGCCGCTGGCGCCGCTCATGCGGCCGTCGGTCACCAGGGCGACGCGGTGGCCTCGACCCTGCAGCACGGCCAGTGGCGGCGTCAGCTTGTGCAGCTCGGGCATGCCGTTGGCGCGTGGGCCCTGGAAGCGAACCACCACCACCACGTCGCGGTCGAGTTCGCCGGCGGCGAAGGCGGCATGCAGGGCTTCCTGGCTGTCGAACACGCGCGCCGGCGCCTGCACGGCCCAGCGGTCGCGCGGGATCGCCGAGGTCTTGATCACGGCCCGGCCCAGGCGGCCTTGCAGCAGCGCCAGCCCGCCCTGTGGCGAGAACGGCTGCGCCGCCGGGCGCAGGACGGTGGTGTCGCCGCTCTCGGCAGGCCCCTGCGCCCAGCGCAGCGGCTCGCCCGGCGCGCCGGCCACGGGTTGCAGGGCATGGCGGCGCAGGCCGCGGCCGGTGACGGTGGCCACGTCGTCGTGCATGAGGCCGGCGTCGAGCAGCTCGCGCAGCACGAATCCCGGGCCGCCGGCGGCCTGGAAGTGGTTCACGTCGGCCTCGCCGTTGGGGTAGACGCGGCTCAGCAGGGGCGTCACGCGCGACAGGGCGGCGAAGTCGCCCCAGTCGATCAGCAGCCCCGCGGCGCGCGCCACCGCCACCCAGTGGATCAGGTGGTTGGTCGAGCCCCCGGTGGCCAGCAGGGCCACCATGGCATTGACGATGACGCGTTCGTCGACCAGGCGGCCGACGGGCGTGAAGGCCGGGCCGGCCGCGTCGCCGCCGGCGATCGCCAGCGCCTGCGCCACGGCCGCGCGGGTCAGCGCTTCGCGCAGCGGCAGCCCGGGGTGCACGAAGGCCGAGCCCGGCAGGTGCAGGCCCATGGCCTCGAGCAGCATCTGGTTGCTGTTGGCGGTGCCGTAGAAGGTGCAGGTGCCGACGCCGTGGTAGGCCGCGCGCTCGGCCGCCAGCAGTTCGGCGCGGCCGACCTGGCCTTGGGCGGCGCGCTCGCGCAGCCGCGCCTTGTCGGCGTTGGGCAGGCCGCTGGCCATCGGCCCGGCGGGCACGAAGACGCAGGGCAGGTGGCCGAAGTGGAGAGCGCCGATCAGCAGGCCGGGCACGATCTTGTCGCACAGGCCCAGCAGCAGCGCGGCATCGAACAGGTCGTGCGACAGCGCGATGGCCGTCGACATGGCGATGGTGTCGCGCGAGAACAGGCTCAGCTCCATGCCCGGCTCGCCCTGCGTGACGCCGTCGCACATGGCCGGCACGCCACCGGCGAACTGCACGGTCGCGCCGCGCCGCGCGGCCTCGTCACGCATCAGCGCCGGATAGGCCTCGTAGGGCTGGTGCGCCGACAGCATGTCGTTGTAGGCGCTGACGATGGCCAGGTGGGGCGCGCGCTCGGCGACGATGCGCAGCGAGTCGCGAGCCGGCAGCGCGGCGACCGCATGTGCCAGATTGGCGCAACCCAGGCGGTCGCGGCCGCGAGGCCGGCGGGCGCAGCGGTCCAGCCGTTCGAGGTAGGGGCCGCGCAGCGCCGCACTGCGGGCGGCGATGGCGGCGGTCACGCGCTGGACGGCGGGGTGCATGCGGCAGGCTGAGGATGTAATCTTAGGTTCTATTGTGAGGTAACTTGATTACATCGTCAAACAGGACCGTGCGTCGACATTGGCCAGGGTGCGGCGCTGTGCGATGCTCCTGGCACGGCTTGCCATGACCCCGTTGCCCCCGCCCCTGCGAGACCCCGCACCCCTGCTGGAGCAGGTGCGGCACACCTGGGGCGGCCGCCAGGACCTGTGGGTGTTCGGCTACGCCTCGCTGATCTGGCGACCCGGGTTCGAGGCCAGCGAACAGCGCCCGGCGCTGGTGCACGGCTGGCACCGGGCCTTGCGCATGCGCTCACGTGTCAACCGCGGCACGCCGGAGGTTCCCGGGCTGGTTTTCGCACTGCTGCCTGGCGGGGCCTGCCGCGGCGTGGTCTACCGCCTGGCTCGCGAGCGTGTCGAGGAGGAACTGCCGCGACTGTGGGCGCGCGAGATGCCGACCGGTGTCTACGACCCGCGCTTCCTGCCTTGCCGCACCGCCCAGGGGCCGGTGGCGGCGCTGGCCTTCACGCTCGCCCGCCGCAGCGAGGCCTGCCTGCCGCGGCTGGGGGACGAGCAGCTGCTGCACATCTTCCGCCATGCACGCGGCCGCTACGGCAGCACGCTGGACTACCTGGCCGACACCGCGAAGGCGCTGGCCCGCCAGGGCGTGCGCGACCGCGAGATCGAGCGCCTCATGCAGCTGGCACGGCGCCACGGGCTGGCCTGAAAGGCCGTCGACGACGGCCGCGGGCGGCCGGTGCGCTCAGGCGCGGCGCAGCGGCGCGCCCTCGGCGAGCTGCTCGCGCGCTGCCGCCAGCGCCGCCTGGGTGTCGATGTCGACGCGCACGCCGGGGTCGTCGACGTCGACCGCGAAGCTGGGGTAGCGGGCGACCAGCCGGCGCGCGCCTTCGTCGCCGTCCAGCGCCACCAGCTCCGAATACAGCTCGGCCGCGAAACCCACCGGGTGGCCGCGCCAGCCGCGGTACTGCGAAAACGCCACCGGGTGCTCGGACAGCGCAGCGGCCACCGCGGCCATGCTGGCCGGCCGCACCAGCGGCATGTCGCCGGGCAGCACCAGCCAGCCGCTGGCGGCGGGACGCTCGGACACGCCGCGCGCGATGGTGAAGCCGACGCCGCGGCGCGCTTCGGCGTCCGACAGCACGACCACGTCGCGGCGCGCCAGCGTACGCGTGCACAGCGCCAGCAGCCGCGCCGTGGTGACCACGATGGCGGGCAGCCCGCAGGCCAGTGCATTCGCCAGCGTGCAGCCGAGCACGGTGTCGTGGCCGAAGGGCTGCTCGAGCTTGTGCCCGGGGCCCTCGAAGCGGGTGCTGCTGCCGCCAGCCAGCACGACGACGGTCGGACGGGTCTTCATGGTGTCCCTGATGCGTGTTGTTCTTGCCTGCCGGTGTGCCGGCGCATGTGCGCACGCCGCGAGGGGGGCCGCGGTACAGACCCCGGCAGCATCACCGCTGCAGCGAGGTGCCGTAACTGGGGCCATCACCTAAGGCGTTTCACGTAAGGGATGGACCGGGGTGGGCAGCGTGCACCGTGCACGCTTTCTATACTCGGCCGATGGACATCGCCAGCCTGCGCAAGAGCTACGAGCGCGACGCGCTCGACGAACAGGCCTCGGAGCCCGACCCCCTGCAGCAGTTCCGGCGCTGGTTCGAGCAGGCGCTGAAGGCGGAGCTGCCGGAGCCCAATGCGATGACGCTGGCCACGGTGGGCGCGGACGGGCGGCCGTCGACGCGCATCGTGCTGGTCAAGGGTTTCGACGAGCGCGGCATCGTCTGGTACACCAACTACCACAGCCGCAAGGGCCGGGAGCTGGCGCAGCAGCCGCAGGCGGCGCTGCAGTTCCACTGGGTCGAGCTCGAGCGCGTGGTGCGCATCGAGGGCCGCGTCCAGCGTGTGTCGGACCAGGAGTCCGACGCCTACTACGCGACGCGGCCGCTGGACTCGCGCATCGGTGCCTGGGCCTCGCCGCAGAGCGAGGTGATCGCCTCGCGCGCCGTGCTGGTCGGCCAGGCGGCGCGCTATGCGGCGCAGTTCGCGCTCTCGCCACCGCGCCCGCCGCACTGGGGCGGCTTTCGCCTGCAGCCCGACCGCTGGGAGTTCTGGCAGGGCCGCAAGAGCCGGCTGCACGACCGCCTCCGCTACCGGCTGCACGATGGCGCCTGGCTGCGGGAGCGGCTGGCGCCCTGAGCGCGCTGCCGCTGCAGGCTGTTCAGCGCCCCGGGCCCCGGGGCGCCGTCTGGAAGGTGTTGCAGCGTGCGACGCTGCCGCTCTCGAGCCCGTTGCGGAACCACTGCACACGCTGCGCGCTGCTGCCATGGGTGAAGGACTCCGGCACCACGCGCCCCTGCGAGCGGCGCTGCAGGGTGTCGTCGCCGATCGCCGCCGCCGCCTGCAGCCCCTCCTCGACGTCGCCGCGCTCCAGCCAGCCCTTGCCCTTGTGCGAGTGGTGCGCCCACACGCCGGCCAGGCAGTCGGCCTGCAGCTCGACGCTCACCGACAGCTCGTTGGCCTTCACCGGCGACAGCCGGCCACGCTGGCGCTCGACCTGCGCCGTGATGCCCATCAGGTTCTGGATGTGGTGGCCGACCTCGTGCGCCACCACGTAGGCCTGCGCAAAGTCGCCCGGTGCCCCGAGCCTGGCCTGCAGCTCGCGAAAGAAGCGCAGGTCGATGTAGACCTTGCCGTCGCCCGGGCAGTAGAAGGGCCCCATGGCCGATTCCCCGGTGCCGCAGGCGGTGGGCGTGGCGTCCTCGAACAGCACCAGCGGCGCTGCGCGGTACGACTGGCCACTGGCCTTGAAGACGGCCTGCCAGACGTCCTCGGTGTCGGCCAGCACGGTCGACACGAACGCCGCCAGGCGATCGTGGGCGGGCGGGCGCTGGGCCGGCGCCTGGCTGAGCTCGGGCACCGGGGCGCCGCCGCCACCCAGCAGGCCCAGCACGGTCAGCGGGTTGACGCCGAACAGCCAGCCGGCCAGCAGCGCCACGACCAGGGTCCCGATGCCGATGCCGCGGCCGCCGACCCGCGGCCGCGCCGCGGGGCCCTCGCCGCCACGCCGGTCCTCGACATGCTCGCTCTGCCGATGCCCTTCCCACTTCATGGCCGGCCCTGCGTCTGCGGTGCTCAGGTCTTGGGCAGCGTCACGCCGCGCTGCCCCTGGTACTTGCCGCCGCGGTCCTTGTAGCTGGTCTCGCAGACCTCGTCGCTCTCGAAGAACAGCACCTGGGCGCAGCCCTCGCCGGCGTAGATCTTGGCCGGCAGCGGCGTCGTGTTGCTGAACTCCAGCGTCACGTAGCCCTCCCACTCGGGCTCGAAGGGGGTCACGTTGACGATGATGCCGCAGCGCGCATAGGTGCTCTTGCCCAGGCAGATGGTCAGCACGTTGCGCGGGATGCGGAAGTACTCGACCGTGCGCGCCAGCGCGAAGCTGTTGGGCGGGATGATGCAGCTGTCGCCTTCGATGTCGACGAAGCTGCGCTCGTCGAAGGCCTTGGGGTCGACGACGGTGGAGAACAGGTTGGTGAAGACCTTGAACTCGCGTGCACAGCGCACGTCGTAGCCGTAGCTGGAGGTGCCGTAGCTGACGATGCGGTGGCCGTCGCTGGCCTGGCGCACCTGCCCGGGTTCGAAGGGCTCGATCATGCCGTGGCTGGCGGCCATGCGCCGGATCCAGCGGTCGCTCTTGATCGTCATCCTGCGCGCCCCCCCCGAGAAAACCGGGTGTCCCGGCGCCGCGGATTCTAGGAGGGCGCAGTAACATGGCGCCGCCGGCCACTGCGGCGTCCTCGAGTGCGCAGCGAGCAGGCCCTTGCACCCTCACTGCAGTACGCCCATGTCCATACGCACCGCCGCCGAGCTGCTCAAGCACTACGCCGAGTACCACCGCGACCGGCGCAACATCGCCACCCACCTGCTGGGAGTGCCGCTGGTGGTGCTGGCGCTGGGCATGCTGCTGGCGCGGCCGAGCTTCGTGGTCGCCGGCTGGCTGCTGTCGCCGGCCTGGCTGCTGTGGCTGGCGGTCGCCGCCTGGTACCTGACCCGGGGTGAGCTGCTGCTCGGGCTGGTCACCAGCATGGGCATCGCGCTGCTGCTGGGTCTGGCGCAGTGGCTCGGTCCGGCGGCCTTGCTCGCCGGGCTGGTCTGCAGTGCCTTGCTGCTGCTGTCCGGGGTCATGGTGCAGCTGGTCGGCCACTACTACGAGGGGCGGTGGCCGGCGTTTGCCGACGAACCCTCGGGCCTGCTGGTGGGGCCGATGTTCGTCGCGCTGGAGGTGCTGAGCGCAATCGGCCTGTGCCAGCGTCTGGCGCGCGAGGTCGAGCGCCACGCCGGGCCGACGCTGCTGCGCGACCTGGCGCACCCCGCCTGACGCGCAACTTCGGCCTGGCTCGGGGCTTCGAGGGCTGACGGTGGGTTCTGCGCCCGGATCCCTGCTGGTGATGGGGGCCGGCTCGGTCGGCTGCTGGGTCGGCGGGTGGCTGGCCGCCGCCGGAGTGCCGGTCGACTTCGTCGGCCGGGCGCGCGTCGTCGACGCGCTGCGCCTGCGCGGGCTGACGCTGACCGACCTCGACGGGCGCAGCCAGCGGCTGGAACCCGCGCAGCTGCAGCTGCATGTGCAGGTGCCGCGGGTGCGGCCGGCCCTGGTGCTGATGTGCGTCAAGAACCGCGCCACGCCACAGGCGGCGCGCGAGCTGGCGGCGGCGCTGCCGGGCGGCACGGTGGTGCTGTCCCTGCAGAACGGCATCTCGGCGCCGGGTGTGGCGGCGCGTGCGGCGCCCGGCCTCGAGTGGCTGCCCGGCATGGTGCCCTTCAACGTCGCCGAGATCGCGCCCGGCCATGTGCACCGCGGCAGCAGCGGGCAGATGGCGGCGCGCGACCATGCCACGCTGCGCCAGTGGGCGGACACCTTTGCCACCGCCGGCCTGCCGCTGGCACTGCAGGCCGACATGCGGCCGGTGCAGTGGGGCAAGCTGCTGCTCAACCTGAACAACCCGGTCAATGCCCTGAGCTGCCTGCCGCTGCGCGAGCAACTGCTGGACGCCGCGCTGCGCCGAGTGCTGGCGGCCCTGCAGCAGGAGGCCTTGATCGTCATGCGGGCGGCCGGCATCGAGCCGGCACGGCTGGCCGCGGTGCCGCCGGCCTGGATGCCGGCGCTGCTGCGTCTGCCGACGGCGCTGTTCCGGGTGCTGGCCGCGGGCGCCTTGCGCATCGACGAGCGCGCACGCTCCAGCATGGCCGACGACCTGGCCTTCGGCCGTCCGACCGAGATCGACGCGCTGTGCGGCGAAGTCGTTCGCCTGGCCGCGGTGGTCGGCGGCAGCGCGCCGCTGAACGCGCGCATGGCGCAGCTGGTCGAAGGCTGGGCGCAGGACCCGCGCCCGCGCAGCGGCCACCAGCTGCTGGCGGCACTGGGCCTCGATTGACGGCCGCGGGCAAGAGGCCGCGGAGCCCGCGGCCATGATCGCCGGCACCTTGTTCGCGCTGGCCGCCGGGTTGCTGTGGGGCCTGGTGTTCGTCGGCCCGCTGCTGCTGCCCGAGTACCCGGCCACGCTGCAGTCCTTCGGCCGCTACCTGGCCTTCGGGCTCATCGCCCTGCCGCTGGCCTGGCTGGACCGCCACCGCCTGGCCGAGCTCGAACGGGCCGACTGGCTCGAAGCCCTGAAGCTGTCGCTGGTCGGCAACGTCGTCTACTACCTGTTCCTGGCCAGTGCCATCCAGCGCGCCGGCGGGCCGCTGCCGACGATGATCATCGGCACGCTGCCCGTGGTCATCGCGGTCTGCTCGAACTGGCTGGCCCAGCGCCAGGGTTCGACCGAACAGCCGCTGGCCTGGCGCATGCTGCTGCCGGCGCTGGGGCTGATCGCCGCCGGCATCGCGCTGGTCAACCAGGCAGAGCTGGAAGGCCTGCGCCGCGACCCCGCGGCCGACCCTGGCCGCTACGCCTGGGGGGCGCTGCTGGCCTGCGGCGCCGTGGTCTGCTGGACCTGGTACCCGATCCGCAATGCGCGCTGGCTGCGCGCCCACCCCGACCGCCATCCGCGCGGCTGGGCGACCGCCCAGGGCCTGGCGACGCTGCCGCTGGCGGCGGCCGGCTATGCCGGCGTCTGGGCCTGGAGCGCAGGCACCGCCGACCCTTTCGAGATGCCCTTGGGGCCGCGCCCGCTGGACTTCCTGGGGCTGATGTTCGCGATCGGACTGCTGGCCTCCTGGCTGGGCACGCTGTGCTGGAACGAAGCCAGCCAGCGGGTGCCGCCGGCGCTGGCGGGCCAGCTGATCGTCTTCGAGACCCTGGCCGCGCTGGCATACGCCTTCGTGCTGCGCGGCCACTGGCCAGCGCCGACCACGCTGGCCGGCATCTCGCTGCTGGTCGCCGGCGTGCTGTGGGGCCTGCGCGCGCGCCCGGCCGCGGCCGCCGCCGACGAGGTGGCCGAGGGGCATCCGAACTGAGGCCAGCCCGTTCGCCGGCGCCAGGGCTCAGGGCGGCCCCGGGTCCTGCGGCGGCAGGAAGAAGCCGCGCCGATGTTCGCGCCAGCGTTGGGCCACGGCCTGCGCCAGTGACCTTGTGGCAGCGTTCACGCCGACACCGCGTGCGCGCAGCGCCAGCCACAGCGCCAGCGAGAAGCTCACCGCCAGGTTGACGGCGCCGATGAGCAGCACGCCCAGCCCGTTGACCAGCCACTGCCACCAGGGCATCTCGGCCGCCAGCGTCAGCCCGCCGTAGACGAAGTTGGCCGAGCCGAAGGCCACATGCCGGATGTCCAGCGGCAGCCCGAACAACACGCCCAGCGTGGCCACCCCGCCGAGCAGGAAGCCGAACAGCAGGTTGCCCCACAGCGAGCCCCAATGGGCGTCCAGGTAGTTCGCCAGCCGCTGCAGGCGCGCCGGCTCAAGCCGGCGGCGCAGGCCGGGGTGGGCGCGCAGCCGTGCGCCCAGGCGGCGGTAGGCGGCCTGGTTGTCGAAGAAGCCGGAGATCAGCCCGGCCAGGAACAGGCAGGCACCGGCCAGCGCGGCATGGGGCAGGGCAAGCGACCCGAACGGCGACAGCTCGTCCGTCATCACGCGCGCCTTCTCCAGCGGGACCGGGCTGGCGCCCGTGGCGGCCGTCCAGGCCCACCAGATCGCCAGCGACACCGGCATCGCTACCAGCACGTTGCCGGCGATCGCGATCAGCTGGGTGCGGCAGATGGACTCGGTCAGGCGCGACAGCTCCACGAAGCGCTGACCCCCGGCGTCACCCAGCGTGCGGGCCAGCAGGGCGGCCGTCATCGAGGGCTGCTTGGTGGCGACCGCGCCGCCGATCAGGTGGATCACGACGAAACCCAGGCCGTAGTTCAGGCTGACCAGGAAGGCATGGTTCAGCGGCGCCAGGTGCAAGGCCGTGATGCCCACCTTGCACAGCGCCATCGCCGCGATCACCCAGCCGCCGATGGCGGCGGCCTTGAACATGGCCAGCCACTCGGCGCGGCTCTGGGCGGCGTAGTGCTCGCCATGGTGGCTGGCGTTGTCGACGATGCGCACCGCCAGCACGTCCAGCGCGTCCGAGAGCACCACGCCGGCACGGCCATGACGGCGCGCCGCGTCGGCGTAGTCGCCCAGCAGGCCGACCACGGCGCGGGTCCGCCGCTCGGCGGTGTCGTCGATCACGTCGACCAGCCAGGCCAGGCGCGTCAGCATGCGCTGCAGGCGTCGCAGCAGGTGGGTCAGGCGGATGCTGGTGCCGTCCTGCAGCGCCTGCTGGCGCACACGCGACAGCACCTGGTGGCATTCGTCGATGAGGCGGTGCACGGCGCCCGAATCCTCGCGCTGGGGGCGCCGGCCGGCCAGCCAGTCCTGGTGGCGTTCGAGCAGGCGGGTGGCGGCACCGACCAGGGCCAGGAAGGGCGACTCCCGCGCCAGCAGGTCGGGCGCATTGCGCACCAGCTCGGCGTCGGTGCCTTCGCCCGCCAGCCTGGCGGCGAGCGTGCGGATGGCCGTCGCGATGCGGTCCGACCAGGCGTGCCCGGCCTCATGCGCCCGCCCCGGCGTGGCGACCGCGGCTTCCAGCCTGGCGGCCAGGTCCTGCCAATGCGTGGCGGGCACCTGGGCCAGCCAGCCGGCGTCCGGGTCGGCGAAGATGCGGCGCAGCCACTCCCCGGCTTCGGGCTCGACCGGCGGCAGCCATCGCTGGCCCAGCGCACGCTTGACTCGCGTGAAGGCGCCGTCCTGGTAGCCGATGCCGGCGTCGGTGTGCACGGCCTGGAAGACGCGCGCGCCGACCACGCTCAGCAAGGCCTCGGCCAGCCGTCGCGCGTAGCCAGGTTCCTCGGCCAGCAGGCCGGACAGCTGCGCGATGGGCGGCTCGCCGCGCCTGGCCAGCTCGCGCAGGGCCGCCATCAGCCGCCCCAGCCCGGCCAGCGCCGACTCCGGATCGCCAGGCTGCAGCATGTGCAGCGCGGCGAAGGCCGCCGACGCGGTCATGCGACTGGCCAGGTCGGCTGCGCCTTGTCCATCGGTCCGCGCCTGGCCGGCCGCCGGCCGCACCGGCAGGCGCTGCCGGGCGAGGGTGCGCAGGCGTCGGGCCGCGCTGGGCGCAGCCGGGGTGCGGTCGGGTGTGGGCGCATGGGTCGGGCGCAGTCTATCGGAGCAGGCCGGCGACGGTGGACGGCAGCGGCCGCGCGATCGCGCCCTTCGCGGGCCGGGTTCAGCGCTGCGGATCGAGCGGCGGCCGCGGCTCGGGTGCCGCCCAGGCGTCCAGCGGTCGCACCACCTGCGGTTCGGCGGGGTCGCTGCGGTAGTGCGGCGACATGATCTGCACGCCGTTCTCGTTGAACACGTCCAGCACATGCGCGTGCAGCGCGCTCATGGCCTCGACCCGCCTCGGCGCCGCGGCCTGGTTGCCCTGGGCGCACAGCCGGTACTCCACGTAGAAGTCCGACAGGGCGGTCTGCACCACATACGGCGCAGGCTCGTGCGCCACTCCCGGCGTGCGGCGTGCCGCCTCGAGCAGCAGGGCGTGCACCTGCCGCCAGGGCGTGCCGTAGCCGATGGTCACCGCCGTGTGCAGCACGAAGCGGCTGCCCTGCACCAGGCGCGAGAAGTTGCGCACCGGCTGGCTGAAGATGACGGTGTTGGGCAGGCTGACCTCCTCGCCCATGCCGGTGTGGATGCGCGTGGCGAACAGGCCCAGCTGCATGACCGTGCCTTCGACCTCGCCGATCTTCACGTACTCCCCCACCCGCAGCGAGCGCGAGTACATGAGCGAGAAGCCCGACATGGCCTGGCCCACCACGCCGGAGGCGCCCAGCGAGAGCATCAGGCCGGCGAGCACGCTGACGCCCTTGAACGCCTCGCTCTGCGAGCCGGGCAGGTAGGGGTAGGCCATGGCCAGGGCAAACAGCCAGACCACCACGTTGGCCAGCCGCCGCGTGGGCAGGGCGGTGTCGGCGTCCAGCCAGCCCAGCACGGTCTCGCCGCGCGCCACGCGCTCCAGGAAGTGGGTGTTGGCGCGGCTGACGACGCGGGCCAGGGCGAAGATGAGCACCGCCACCACCAGCCCCGGGAAGGCGCCCGCGATGGCGCCGACGAAGCTGCCCGCCAGTCCCAGCAGCCAGTGGGTCGAGACCTCGCCCCAGGCACGTGTGTAGGCGAACTGGCGCAGCACGAAGGTCAGCCAGACCTCGGCCAGCAGCAGCCCCAGGACCCAGGCCAGCGCCGGCGTGGCCCAGCGCAGGCCCGACCCGGCAAGCTGGAGGTAGGGCGCCAGCGCGCCCTGGTGGCCGCGCAGCGCGCCGCGCACGTGCCCCTGGACCCATCGGTTGCCGCGCAACAGCAGCCACAGCAGGGCCCAGGCGACCACCGTCGCCGCCAGCGCCAGCGCCAGACCGATGCCGAAGGCGCGCAGGTCGCGCATCTCCTGGTGTTCGGCCACCGCCTGCTGCAGGCGCCGCTGCACCTGGTGGGCGGCGGCCGCCAGTGCACCGGACTGGCCGGGGACGGCCAGGTCGGCCGTGGTGAGGAAGAACACCGGCCGGCCGTCGATCTCGAAGCGGACCGCGTCGGCCTCGTCCCGCCGCGTGACCTCGCCCCGGCCGCCGGCCGCCAGGGCCTCGAGCATGGCCTGCTGGGCCAGCGCGGCACGGTCGGCCGGTGAGCCACCCAGCTGGTCGGCGCGGAACAGCACCACCGGCCGCTGGTGCAGGAAGGCCTGCGCGGTCTGCGCGGCGCTGCCTGCGGCGCCGCGCGCGCCCGCTGACGGCGACTGCGCCCTGGCGGCCAGCGTGGCGGCCAGCCCCAGCACGAGCGCCAGCAGGGGAGGCCAGAGGACCATGGCCAGGCTGCAAGCCCGCCGACGGCGAGGCAGGTGCAGTGCTCGCGTGCACGACGAAGGCATGGACGGATCCCCGGCAGCGGTGGACGAGGGGGCCAATGTACGCGCGAGTCTCGGGCGCTGCGCCGCGGCCTGCGGCCTCAGCCCGCCAGCAGCCGCACCAGCACCTCGGCCGCCCGTTCGCAGCCCGCGCGGTCGACGTCCAGGTGCGTGACCGCACGCACGGTGCGCGGCCCGAAGGCGTTGAGCAGCACGCCCTGCTCGCGCGCCCGCGCCACCAGCTCGGCGGCGCCCGGCCCGGCGTCGGGGAGGTGGAAGACGACGATGTTGGTCTGCACCGTGCCCAGGTCCAGGCGGACCGGCGTCGCGGCGGCCAGCCGCTCGGCCAGCGCCCGCGCGTTGGCGTGGTCGTCGGCCAGCCGCGGCAGGTGGTGGTCCAGCCCGTGCAGCGCGGCGGCGGCGAAGATGCCGTTCTGCCGCATCGCGCCACCGAAGCGGCGGCGCTGGCGGTCGGCGGCGGCGATCAGCGGCTTCGGTCCGGCCAGCAGCGACCCGCCGGGCGCCCCCAGGCCCTTGGAGAAGGCCACCGAGACGAGATCGAAAGGCGCCGCCAGCAAGGCCACCGGCTCGCCGCTGGCGACGCTGGCGTTCCACAGCCGGGCGCCGTCGAGGAAGCAGGCCAGGCCCTGGCCATGCGCCCAGGCGCACAGGGTCTCGACTTCGGCCTGCGGGAACACCACGCCGCCGGCGCGGTTGTGGGTGTTCTCGATCTCGAGCAAGCGGGTGGTCGGATAGACCGGCAGGCCGGCCGGCTTGACGGCCGCCTGCAGCTCGGCCAGCGTGAAGCTGCCACGCTGGCCGATCTCGTGGATCTGCACGCCGGCGTTGGCGGCCGCGCCGCCGGCCTCGTGCCAGGCGGCATGCGACTCGCGCGCCGCCACCACCTCGTCGCCCGGCCGCGTCAGCACGCAGACCGCGACCTGGTTGGCCATCGTGCCCGAAGGCAGCCAGAGCGCCGCTTCCTTGCCCAGCAGCTCGGCCAGCCGGGCCTGCAGGCGGTTGGTGCTCGGGTCCTCGCCGTACTGGTCGTCGCCGACCGGGGCCGCAGCCATGGCCGCGCGCATCGCCTCGGTCGGCCGGGTCACGGTGTCGGAGCGCAGGTCGACCGGGGGCAGGGGGCTCATGGGCGGGTTTCCTCGTGCAGCGCCGCAGGTCGTCTGCCTGCAGCCGCCCCGGATTATCACGAGCCTCTAGACTTCCGCCCCTGCCTGCACGCGCCATGCCCGCCACCGCCGCTTCCTCCCTGCCCGACCGCTGGCCGCTGGCCTCGGTGCTGGTGGTCGACGACGAGCCGGGCATGCGCAATTTCCTGGTCAAGACCCTGACGCCGCGCGCCGGCCAGGTGCATGCCGCCGGCTCGGCCGAGGAAGCCGGCGAGCAGCTGCAGCGCCACCGCTACGACCTGGTGATCCTCGACATCACCCTGCCGGGGCGCAATGGCATCGAGCTGCTGAAGGATTTGCGCGAGCAGGGCAACCCGTGCGAAGTCGTGCTGATCACCGCCTTCGCCGACCTCGACACCGCGATCGAGGCCCTGCGCGCCGGGGCCAGCGACTTCCTGCTCAAGCCGTTCCGCGTCACGCAGGTGCTCAATGCCTTCAGGCGCGGCCTCGAGCGCGCCCGGCTGCAGCGCGAGAACTGGGTGCTCAGGCGTTCGCTGTCGCAGCGCACGCCGGCCGGCGACGGCCTGGTCGGGCACTCCATCGTGGTCAGGGGGCTGCAGGCGGCGCTGGCCCGCGTGGCCGCCGTCGACAGCACGGTGCTGCTGACCGGCGAGTCGGGCACCGGCAAGGAGCTGGCCGCGCTGGCCCTGCACCGGCGCAGCGGCTTTGCCGACGGCCCCTTCGTCCCGGTCAACTGCGCCACGGTGTCGCCGGCGGCGCTGGAGGCCGAGCTGTTCGGTGTGGCGCATGGCCCCGAGCGGCGCGACGGCCTGTTCGTCTACGCGCAGGGCGGCACCCTGTTCCTCGACGAGGTGGGGGAGCTGCCGCTGCCGCTGCAGGCCACGCTGCTGCGCGTGCTGGAGTCGCGCCGCGTGCGGCCGCTGGGCGGTGAGCTGGAGGTGCCGGTCGAGCTGCGCATCGTGGCGGCCAGCAACCGGCCACTTCGCGGGGCGGTCGAGGCCGGCCGCTTCCGCGACGACCTGTACTGGCGGCTGCAGGTGGTGGAGATCACGCTGCCGCCGCTGCGCGCGCACAAGGAGGACATCCCCGAGCTGGTGACGCACTTCGTGCAGCAGCTGGCACCGACGCTGGGCGTGCCGCCGATAGCGGTCACGGCCGACGAGATGCGCTACCTGCAGCAGTACGACTGGCCGGGCAACGTGCGCGAGCTGCGCAACCTGATCGAGCGCTCGCTGATCGTCGGCGCGCTCAACGTGTCGGCGCTGTACCAGAGCCTGGGCCGCGTCGATCGCGCCGCCGTGGCCGCGCCGGCGCCCGCCCGGCTGGACACGCCGACGGACCTGCACACGCTCGAGAAGCGGCACATCCTGGCCGTGCTGGGCAGTGTCGAGGGCGACAAGTCGCGCGCCGCGCAGCTGCTGGGGATCTCGCGCCGCACGCTGGAGCGGCGCCTGGCCGAGTGGCATGAGCCGGGCACGAACGAGGCACGAGTGAGGCCCGAGTGAGCACCGCAGGCGCCGCCCGCTGGCGCCGTCGTTTTGCCAGCCTGGGCATACGCCAGAAGCTGCTGGCCATGGTGCTGCTGCCGCTGCTGGTCGTGCTGCCCCTGCTGGGCCTGGTGCTGCTGTGGGGGGCCGATGCCGCCTTCGACCGCATGCTGATCGCCAAGATCCGCGCCGACCTCGCGGTGGCGCAGGGCTACTTCGAGCGCGTGCAGGGCGAGGTCGGCGCCAGCACGCAGGCGGTCGCCGACTCGGCGGCCCTGCAGCAGGCGCTGGCGGCCGGTGGCGAGGCGGTGCCCCGCCTGCTGCAGCAGTGGCGCGAGCGCGAACGGCTGGACTTCCTGCGCCTGCTGCCGCAGATCGAGGCCGACCGCAACGGCGTCGAGGTGCTGGAGCCCTCGCAGTTGGAGCTGCTCGACGCCGCGCAGCGCGCCCGCGTGCCGGTCGAGCTGGTGCCGACGCGAAACGCCGCCCCCACCGAGCGCACACGCGAGGAGCGCGCCATGGTGCTGATCGCCACCCGCCGCGTGATCGACGCGCGGGGCCGCGCGGTCGGCGCGCTGCAAGGGGGGGTGCTGCTGAACCGCAACCTGCCCTTCATCGACCACATCAACCGCATCGTCTACCCCGAGGGGTCGCTGCCCTTCGGCAGCCAGGGCACGGCGACGCTGTTCCTGGACGACGTGCGCATCAGCACCAACGTGCGCCTGTTCGGGCCGGCCGGCGACGAGCGCGCGATCGGCACCCGCGTGTCGCAGCGCGTGCGCGACCATGTGCTGGGTCAGGGCGAGACCTGGCTGGACCGCGCCTTCGTGGTCAGCGACTGGTATGTGTCGGCCTACCAGCCCCTGGTCGGCGGCGACGGCCGCCGCCTGGGCATGCTCTACGTGGGCTACCTCGAGGCGCCGTTCACGCGCGTGAAGTACGCCGTGCTGGCCGGCATGGGCGCGGTCTTCTTCGCCGTCATGATCGCCGCCGCCTGGGTGTCGCTGCGCTGGGCGCGTGCCATCTTCCGCCCGCTCGAGCAGATGGCCGCGACCATGCAGCGCGTCGAGGCCGGGGCGCTGGACGCCCGTGTGGGCACGCTGGCCAGCAGCGACGAGATCGGCCGCCTGGCCGCGCACCTGGACCAGCTGCTCGACGTGATCGCCGACAACACGCGCGAGCTGCAGCGCTGGAACGCCGAGCTCGACGCCAAGGTGGCCGAGCGCACGCGCGCGCTGGAGGACGCGCAGGCCCACCTGGTGCGCAGCGAGAAGATGGCGGCCGTCGGGCAGCTCACGGCCAGCATCGCGCACGAGGTCAACAACCCCATCGCCGTCATCCAGGGCAACCTGGACCTGCTGCGCGAGCTGGTCGGCCCCGAGGCGGCGACCCGGGCCGGCGCCGAACTGGCCTTGATCGACGCCCAGGTCGAGCGCATGCGCCTGATCGTCACGCAGCTGCTGCAGTTCGCGCGGCCGACCGAGTTCGCCGGTTATGTCGACAGCCTGGAGCCGGCGCGGGTGCTGGAGGACTGCCTGCTGCTCGCCGGCCACCAGCTGGCGCGCACGCGCATCGAGGTGCATCGCGACTACCGCGCGACCCGCCGCGTCGGCATCAACCGGCAGGAACTGCAGCAGGTGCTGGTCAACCTGCTGGTCAACGCCATCCACGCCATGCCCGACGGCGGGCAGCTCGACCTCGGCGTCCACGACGACGCCGCGGCCGGCGAGGGTGGCGGCGTGGCCATCGTCGTCGCCGACAGCGGCCCGGGCATCGCGCCCGAGCTGCTGGCGCAGCTGTTCCAGCCCTTCATGACGCGCAAGCGCGAAGGCACCGGGCTGGGCCTGTGGATCAGCCGCAGCCTGGTCGAGCGCTACGGTGGCGACATCGGCGCCGCCAACCGCAGCGACGGGCGCAGCGGCGCGGTGTTCACGGTGCGGCTGAAGGCCGAGCTGCCATGACCTCGGGCCTGCCACCGGCGCGCCGCAGGCTCACAGGTTCATCGCCAGCCGCATGGTCGACGTGTCCTCGGGGTTGACCGTGATCGAGAAACCGAGGTCGCGCCCCAGCTCGAGCATGCGTTCGTTGTCGCGCAGCACGATGGCCACCAGGCGCCGGGTGCCGCGCCGGCGCAGGGTGCCGATGAGCTTGCGCATCAGCCGCTCGCCCAGGCCGCCGCCCTTGAGGTCGCTGCGCACGATGATGCCGAACTCGGCCTGCTCGTTGTCGGGGTCGGCCAGTGCGCGTGCCACGCCCAGCGTCTCCTGCGCGCCGCTGACGGGGTCGCTGCCAGTGGCGATGAAGGCCATCTCGCGCTCGTAGTCGATCTGCGTCAGCCGGGCCAGCTCGCTGCGCTCTATGGTGCGGCGGCTGTAGAAGATGCGCATTCGGATGTCGACCGGGTCCAGCCGCTGCAGGAAGGCCAGGTGCTGCGCCTCGTCCTCGGGCCGGATCGGGCGCAGCACGATCTCGCGCTCCTGCCATTGCACCGTCTCGACCAGCTCGGCCGGGTAGGGCCGGATCGCGAAGTGACCGGCCCCGCCCGGCGCTGACGCCGAGACGCGCACGCGGGCGTCCAGCGCGACCACGCCCTGCGCATCGGCCAGCAGCGGGTTGATGTCGAGCTCGGCGATGCGCGGCTCCAGGGCCAGCAGCTCGGCCACCGACTCCAGCACCTCGACGACGGCGTCCAGGTCGGCCGGTGGCACGTCGCGAAAGCCCTGCAGCAGGCGCGCCACCCGGGTGCGTGCGACCAGCGCGCGCGCCAGCGGCGCGTTGATCGGCGGCAATGCCAGGGCGCGGTCGGCCAGCACCTCGACGGCGGTGCCGCCCTGTCCGAACAGCAGCACCGGGCCGAACAGCGGGTCGACATGGGCGCCGACGATCAGCTCCTGCGCCTGCGGGCGCCGCACCATGGCCTGCACCGTGAAGCCGGTGACGCGCGCGTCGGGCCGCTGGCGGGCGACACGGTCGAGCATCGCGCGCGCCGCGGCCTCGACGTCGGCGTCGCCGTCCAGCGCCAGCGCGACACCCCCGACGTCGCTCTTGTGCGACAGCTGCGACGACAGGATCTTGAGCACCACCGGGTAGCCGATCGCCCGTGCCGCGCGCGCGGCGGCGTCGGGCGCAGGGGCGACCACGCGCGTGGCCACCACCGGCACGCCGCAGGCGGCCAGCAACGCCTTGGCCTCCGGCTCGGTCAGGCCGTCGCGCCCTTCGGCCAGCACGTCGTCGATCAGGCGCGCCACGCGCGCGCTGTCGATGCGCCCGTCACGTGCGTGCGGCGGCGCCTCCATCAGCAAGGCCTGGTTGTGCCGGTAGGTGGCGCGCATCGCGCAGGCCTGCACCGCGAGCTCGGGCGTGTCGTGGCAGGCGATGCCGGCGGCATGGAAGACCTCGCGCGCCTCGCGCACGGCGACGTCGCCCAGCCAGCCGGCGACCACGCGGCCGCGCGCCGGCTGCAGCACCGGCACCAGCGCGCGCGCGATCTCGGCCGCCGGCACGATGGCGGTCGGCGCGTGCAGGAACAGCAGCGTGCCGCAGGCCGGCTCTTCGAGCAGCGTGCGCAAGGTGTGCACGTAGCGCTCGACCGGCGCGTCGCCGATGATGTCCACCGGGTTGCGGCCCGACCAGTTGCCGGGCAGACCGGACGCCAGCCGTTCGCGCAGCGCGGCCGGCAGTGGCGCCAGCGCCAGCCCGGCGGAGGCGGCCGCGTCGGCCGCCATCACGCCGGCGCCGCCGCCGTTGGTCACGATGGTCAGGCATTCGCCCTGACCGGCGTCGCTGGCGCCATGGGCCAGGGTCTCGGCGGCGGTGAACAGGTCCTGCAGGCTGTCCACGCGCAGCATGCCGGCACGCCGGATGGCGGCGTCGAAGACCAGGTCCGAACCGGCCAGCGCGCCGGTGTGCGAGGCGGCGGCCAGGGTGCCGGCGGCCGAGCGCCCGGCCTTGACCACCAGCACCGGCTTGTTGCGCGCCGCGGCGCGCGCGGCCGACATGAACTTGCGCGGCGCGCGTATCGACTCGATGTAGAGCAGGATGGCGCGCGTCTGCGGGTCGCTGGCCAGCATGTCCAGCAGGTCGCCGAAGTCCACGTCGGCCTGTTCGCCCAGCGACACCAGGTGTGAAAAGCCGATGCCGCGGCCGCGTGCCCAGTCGATCATCGCCGTCACCAGCGCGCCCGACTGCGACACGAAGGCCAGCGGCCCGGGTGCCACCGCGGCATGTGCGAAGCTGGCGTCCAGCCCGCGATGCGGCAGCTGCAGGCCGAGCCCGTTGGGCCCGAGCAGGCGCAGCAGGTGCGGGCGGGCGGCGTCCAGCATGGCCTGGCGCGCGCTGGCGTCCAGCCCGGCGGTCAGCACCACCGCGGCCTGCGTGCCGCGCCGCCCCAGGGCGGCGACCACGCCCGGCAGCGCTGCCGGCGGCGTGCAGACCACGGCCAGCTCGGGCGCCTGCGGCAGCGACGCCACGTCCTTGTACACCGGCTGGCCGTCGAGCTCGCCGCCCTTGGGGTTGACGGCGTGCAGCGGCCCGGCAAAGCCGCCGCGGCGCAGGTTGCGCCAGACCGTGGCGCCGACGCTGCCCGGCCGCGCCGAAGCGCCGATCAAGGCCACCGACCGGGGGTCGAGCAGCGCGTCGAGGTTCCTGATGCTCATGCGGCGATGATGCCGGGCCCCTGCGACCGCACGATGACCTTGCGCAAGGTCAAACCCGCCGCCACCATGCAGCATGCGGGCACCGATGGACAACGACGCGGGGAAACGACGATGAAGATGCTGCTGGCGGTCGATGGCTCGGGCCCCTCGCTGCACGCCGTGCGCCACGCGCTGGCGCTGGCCGCGCAGGGCCTGGACGCGCAGTTCGTGGTCGTCAACGTGCAGGAGCCGGCGTCCTTGTACGAGATGGTGGTGGCCCATGACCCGGCGGTCATCGAACAGGTGCGCGGGGCCGCCGGTGCCGACCTCATCGAAGCCGCCGAGCGGCTGCTCGAGGAGGCCGGCGTCGACTACGAGAGCGAGGTCGCCGGCGGCACGCCGGCCACGCTGATCGTCGAGCTGGCCGAGAACTACGGCTGCCAGGCCATCGTCTGCGGTGCACGCGGAGCCGGCGACCCCGAAGGCAGCGGCCTGGGCTCGGTGGCGCAGGCGCTGGTCGACCACTGCCCGATGCCGGTGACGGTGGTCAGGGCGCAGGCTCAGCCCGCGGCCGCGGAGGGCGACGATCCCGGCGAAGGGCCCGACGCCGGTTGAGTCACGCGCGCCGGCACGGCGGCGCCGGGGCGAGCGCTACAGTTCCCACCCCCCGTCCTTGCAGCGCCCGCGATCCGCCATGCCCACCCCTGCCAAGCGCCCTGCGGCGCGCACCTCGCCAGATGACCGCCGCAGCTCGCCCGCCGGCAAGGCGGCCAGCGGCGAACGGGTGACGCGTCGGGCCGGACCCCTGCGGCCCTTTCGGGCCGAGGCTGCCCCGTTCGTGCCGGTTCCCGACGACGCGGCGCTGCGCACGCAGCTCGCGGCGGCGTTGAACACCCTGGCCGACGGCCTGAGCGCGCCGCGTTGAACCGCGTGGCCGACGACCCGCAGGCCGGGTTGCCGGTGCCAGGCCTGCAGCCCCGGGTCACGCTGGACGCGCTTGCCGACACGTTCGAGGCCTTGCAGGGCCTGCAGCGCAGCGGGGCGCCCTGCGCGGCGGTGCAAAGCCTGCTCGAACCCCTGCTGGTGCAGCGGCATGCCGACGATGCCGCCTGGGCCGTGTTCCTGCTCGAGGGTGCGCGGCTGCCCTGGGCTTGGTCGCCGGACGGGCTGCGCCGGCTGGCCTGCGAGCGGGCGGCGATCGGCGACGCGCTGTTCGACGACTGCCTGCGCGCCAGTGGCGACTTCGCCGAAGTGGTGGCGCAGCTGGTCGTCGGGCAGGCCGGCGCACACGCGCCCGGCGGCCTGGCGGGCTGGTTCGGGTGCTGGCTGCCACGGCACAGTGCGCAGCCGCAGGCCGACGCCCTGGCCGAGCTGGCCTCGGCGCTGGCGGGCCTGGGCCCTGCGGCCCGCTGGCTGCTCGTGAAGGCGGTCTCGGGGGCTGCGCTGCCGCGCGCGCTGGGTCGGCGCGAGCTGCAGCGTGCGCTGGCGGCCTGCACGCAGCGCGACCCCGCGCTGCTGGCGCTGCGCTGGCCGGCCTGGCGCCAGGCCATGCGGGCGGTGCCCGGCGTCGCGCGCGCGCGGGCCGCGGCGCGGCGCGCGCCGGCGGCCGCGGCGCGCTCGGCCGCCGGGGCCTTGTCGACACTGCTGGCGGCGCCGACGGCGGTCGAGCAGGCGCTGTTGCCGCTGCCCTTTGCGGCCGCAGGCGCCGGGCCGGCGGCGGTGCCCGCCGCGCACGGCTGGCGGGGACGCTGGTCCTACGGCGGGGTCGACGCCCAACTGCTGCGGGCCGGCGGCCGGGTGGCCCTGTGGACCGCCAGCGGCCTGTGCGACAGCGCCGCGCATCGCCCTCTGATCGACGCCATGCGCAAGGAAGTCGGTGACCTGCAGCTGCGGGGCGAGCTGCTCGAGGCGGCCGCCGCCCGCGGCGCCGGCTGGGGCGACGGCCGCACCGGCGTGCTGGTGGTGCACGCCGGTCCGATCCTCCCCACCTGGCCTGCCGGTCCGGCCGGCCCGCTGGTGCTGCAGCCCGACTTCGAGCTGCCGTCCGTGCAGGACGACGCGCTGGCGGCGCTGTGGGCGTGCGCGCGACCGGCCGGCGCGACCGGGCTGCGCCTGCGCCCGCTTGCAGCGCCAGGCGCCGGGGATGCCGGGGCGGCGGCGCAGGAGTGGGCCTGGCGCCCGCCGCCGCTGCGGCTGCACGGGATCGTGCAGTACCTGCAGCCGGCCGCGGCCGACGGCGGCGAGTGCACGGTCGCGGTCTGGAGCCGGCCGCCCGCCGGGGCGCAGGAGGTGGCCGCCGTGGCCGACGCCATCCTTGCCCGGCAGGCCCCGCGTGACGGCGCGCTGCACCTGGTGCCGTTGGCGCGCTTCACCCTGGCGTCCGCGGACCCGTTGTGGGCGTCGCTGCAGGAAGCCGGCCGCGCCTGGCGGGCCGGCCGCATCGGCCCGGTGCAGCTGCTGCGGCCTGCGCTGTGTGTCGAGCTGGCCTGTGACGCCCTGCACCCGAACGCACGACGGCGCAGCGGCATCAGGCTGGCCGGGGCACGGCTGCTGCGCCTGCTGCCGGATTCGGCCGTGCTGCAGGCGGCCAGCCTGTGCGAGTTGCAGGCGCTGCGCGACGAGGCGCTTACTCCCAGCGCTGGCGGCGCTTCCAGGCCGCCAGGTCGCTGAAGCTCGTGTCCACGTTGCGCGTCGGCTTGTGCTGGCGCGCGAAGCCCAGGAAGTTGCGCTGACGCCCCGCCGCCGGGTCCAGCGCGCGGCTCAGCGCGGCGGCGGCCTCGGCCTGGGTCAGGGCCTGCAGGGCCTGCAACGAGCGCTCGTGATGGTCGAACGCGCCTTGCCGCTGGAAGGCCAGGTCGAACAGGCGCGCTGCACGTTCGGCGACCGACTTGTCCTTTTCCTCCAGCTTGGCGCGCGCGCCACCGACCAGCGTCTGCCAGGCATCGGGGCCGAGGGCCGCCAGCTGCGCCGGCAAGCCGCGGATGGTCTCATCGGCGCGCGCCTCCAGTTCGTCGGCCGGGTGGTCGCTGCTCTGGATCACGAAGGTGATGGCGTGGCGACGCGCCTCCTCGGCCAGCGATGCGCCGACGATGTAGCCCAGCTGCTGCCGGGTGCGCAGTTCGCTGTAGAACGGCTCCTGCAGGAAGTTCGACAGCACGCCGGCCAGCGCCCGCGTGGCCGGGCCGTCGCGACCCAGCTCGACGCTTCGCAGCCAGGCCGAGTTGTTGCCCTGCAGGGTCTCGGCCACACGCAGCTGCCCGCCGGCCGGCGAGGCGAGCGTGCGCCGCCGCAGCAGCTGCGCCTCGGGCAGGCCGCGGTGACCCAGCTGCCCGGCCAGGGTGCGCAGCGCGGTGCGGGCCTGCTCGGCGTCGAGGTTGCCGTAGGCCAGGGCCTCCAGCCGCCCCTGCCGGTACAGCGTGCGTGCGTAGGCCTGGACGTCGGCCAGCGTGACCCGGCGCGCCAGCGCCAGCTGGTCGTCGGGCCGCCAGTGGAACTCGCGCAGCGTGCGCCGCCGGGTCTCGCCGATGACCTGGTAGGCATCACCGCGCGTGAAGCTGCCCAGCTCGCGCAGCACGCGGTCCTTCATCGCCCCGAAGCGGCTGGCGTCCAGCGGCAGCTGCGTCAGCCTTGCGCCCACCACCTGCAGCAGCCGCGCCGCGGCCTCGTCGTAGCCGTCTACCGTCAGGTGCACACCGGCCAGGTCGGCCCGCAGCAAGACCTGCAGGCCGGCCTCGCCGGCTTGCGTCAGGGTCACGGCGAGCGCCTCGTTGAGGCTCTCGCCGTACAGGCGCAGCATCACCGCGTCGCGCAGCGTGGCGCGCTGGCGCGGCAGCACGAAGCGCACGATGGTGGTCGACAGCGGGCGCAGGAACTCGCGGTCCTGGGCGTGATAGAGGGTCAGCCCCGGCTCGTCGATCAGCCGCGCCGCGCCCGGCGCACGCAGGGCGGTGTGCGCCGGCAGGAAGGGGTTGGGCCGCGGCAGTGCCAGGCCGGCCACGGCCGGCGGGTCGACCAGCCCCGCATAGGCCGCGCCGCTGCTCTCGCGATAGCTGTAGCGCGTGCCGTACCAGGGCTCGGTGCGGTCGGTGGGCAGGCCCTTGGCGACCAGCGTCACCAGCAGGTTGTCGGGCACCAGCGAGTCCAGCACCTTGCGCCACGCGCCGGCGTCGGGCTGGTCCCACAGGAAGGGTGCGCGCTCGGCGAGGTCCAGGCCATGGTCCATGATGGCGTTGGCCAGCGGCACGGTGCGCCGCGCGCCTTCGCCGCGGTCGCGGAAGCGCTCGTCCAGTCCCGCCAGGCGCTTGCGCTCGTCGAACAGGTGGGGGGGCAGGCCTTCGCGCCGCACTTGCGCCAGCGCCGCGAAGACGACCGCCAGCGCCCTTTCGTGGCGCTCCAGGCCGGCCTCGGTGAGCCCGATGCGCAGCTCGAAGCTGCCGTAGTCGGGCGTGGCCGCCTCGAAGCCGGCCTGCAGGGCATGCGCCAGGCCTTCGCGCTTGAGTTGCGCCAGCACGCTGCCCTCGGCCTCGTGGCCCAGCACATGGGCCATCAGCTCGGCCGGGCGCGCGCCCAGGTGCGGGCGCAGGTCAGGCAGCGCAAAGCTCATGGTCAGGTGCCGCTGCTCCTTGACCGGCTCCATGCGCAGCACGCGCAAGGCGGCCTTGCGCGGCAGGAAGCCGGGGTCGTAGCGCAGCGGCGCGCGCTCGCGCCGGGGCACCGCGGCGAAGTGCCGCCGCGCCATCTCGGCCAGCCGCTCCAGGGGTTCGGGCGAGGCCAGCACCAGCGTCATGTGCTCGGCGCCGTAATGCTGGCGGTGGAAGGCCAGCAGTTCCTCGCGCGTGGTGCCGCCCAGGGTGTCGCGGCTGCCGGTGCCGAACTGCCGCGCCGGGTGGCCTTCGCGGAACACGGTGCTGCGCAGCACCTGTTCGCGCCAGAGGTCGTTCTCGAGGTTCTTCTGGTGTTCGGAGTGCACCGCGTTGACCTCGCGCTCGGTGAACTCCGGCGCGAAGCGCGGCGTGATGAAGAACTGCGCGAAGCGGTCCAGCGCACCGTCGAAGGCGTCGTGCCGGATCTCGAACATGTAGTGCGTGCGGTCGTCGGCGGTGTAGGCGTTGTTGAAGCCGCCATTGCGCCCCAGCCAGCGGTCGAAATCGGCCACCTCCGGGTACTTCTCGGTGCCGAGGAACACCATGTGCTCCAGGAAGTGCGCCAGGCCCTGGCGCGCCGGCGGGTCGGCCAGGCTGCCGACGCCGACCACCAGCGACGCCGCCGAGACGTTGAACCCGGGGTCGGACACCAGCAGCACACGGATGCCATTGGGCAGCACCAGCCGCTCGTGGCGGGCGGTGTCGGGTGCTGCAGCGGCCTGCCCGGTGCGCAGGGTCAGCAGGGCCAGGGCGAGCACGAGAGCGAACAGGCGATGCACGGTGGGTGGCGGGGGTGATGCAGGGGGCCAGCAGTGTAGGCGGCGGGCTTCAAGTAACATTTGCGACTTGCTTCTCAATAAAGGCCGCCACCCGCCTCCGCGCGGGCCTCGCGAATGAGCGACAGCACACCCACCCTCGCAGCGGCTGGCGACGCGCATCGCGGGCCTCATGCGCCGGCCGCAGCGGCCGGGCGCAGCCTGCTTGCGGCGGGTGCCGGCCTGCGCCTGGCGGTGGCCGCGGTCTCGGTCACGCTGCTGTGGCTGGGCGTGGCCTGGGCGCTGTGAAGGCGACGCCTGTCCAGGCCTTGGTCGACGGCGGGGTCGCCGTCGTCGTCGAGGACCTGACGGTCAGCCGCCAGCGGCATCCGGCCGTGCACCACCTGAGCGGCCGCTTCGAACAAGGCTCGCTGACCGCGGTCGTCGGCCCCAACGGCGCGGGCAAGTCCAGCCTGCTGCAGGCCCTGGCCGGCGAGTTGCCGGTGGCCGGCGGGCGGCTGCATGTCGACCCTGCCCTGCGGCGGCGCATGGCCTACCTGCCGCAGGGCTCGGCCGTCGACCGCAGCTTGCCGCTGACGGTGCGGGACTTCGTGCTGTGGGGCGACTGGCGGTCCAGCGGGGCCTTCGGCCGCGTGCGCGCCGCCGCCCAGGCCGCGGGCGGCGAGGCGCTGGCGGCGGTCGGCCTCGAAGGCTTCGAGCGCCGCACCCTGGCCGAACTTTCGGTCGGCCAGTTCCAGCGCGTGCTGTTCGCGCGGCTGATGCTGCAGGACGCGTCGCTGATCCTGCTGGACGAGCCTTTCGCCGCCATCGACGAACGCACCAGCCACGACCTGCTGGCCCTGGTGCAGCGCTGGCACGGTGAGCGGCGCACGGTGATCGCCGTGCTGCACGACCTCGAGCAGGTGCGCCGCGTCTTCCCGCGCACGCTGCTGCTGGCGCGCGAGCCCGTGGCCTGGGGGCCGACCGCGCAGGTGCTCGATGCCGAGCACCTGTCACGCGCCCGCGGCATGGCCGAGCGCTGGGACGACGCGGCGCCGGAATGCCACCGGCACGAGCTGCCGGTCGCCTATCGCGGCAGCTGATCGGCTCGACCCCGAACCCCGGAACGCCCGTGTACGAGTTCTTCATCGCCCCCTTCGCCGAGTTCGGCTTCATGCGGCGCGCCCTGGTGGCCTGCCTGGCGCTGGCCCTGGCCGGTGCGCCGCTGGGGCTGATGCTGGTCTGGCGCCGCATGAGCCTGATGGGCGACGCGATGGCGCATGCCCTGCTGCCGGGGGCGGCGATCGGCTTTGCGCTGGCCGGCTTCTCGCTGCCCGCCATGGGTGCCGGGGCGCTTGCCGCCGCGCTGGCGGTCGCGGTGCTGGCCGGCTGGGTGGCGCAGGTGACCACGCAGCGCGAGGACGCCAGCTTCGCCGCCTTCTACCTGATCGCGCTGGCCGCCGGCGTGCTGATCCTGTCCAGCCATGGCAGCCCGGTCGACCTGATGCATGTGCTGTTCGGCAGCGTGCTGGGGGTCGACGACCTGTCGCTGGTGCTGATCGCGGCCGTCGCGACCGTCACCGTGCTGGTGCTCGCCCTGCTGGCGCGGCCGCTGGTGATCCTGATCGCCGACCCGGCCTTCCTGCGCTCGGTGGGCGTGCCGGCGAGGGCGCTGCACCTGGCTTTCCTGGCCCTGGTCGTGCTCAACCTGGTGGCCGGCTTCCAGGCCATGGGCACCTTGATGGCGGTCGGCTTGATGATGCTGCCGGCCGTCTCGGCGCGCTTCTGGTCGCGCACGCTGGGCGGGCAACTCGCGGCCGCAGTCGTCGTCGCGCTGCTGGCCACGCTGACCGGTCTGCTGCTGAGCATGCATCAGGGCCTGCCCTCGGGGCCGGCGATCGTGCTGACCGCCGGCGCCGCCTACTTGCTGTCGCTGCTGCTGGGCCCGCAGGACAGCCTGCTGTCCCGCCAGCTGGCCCGCCGCGGGCACCGCGCCGCATGAGCGCGCCGGGCCGCCCCCAAGCGCTCATACCGGAGCCCCATGGGGGCGAAGGTACTCCAGCGAGCGCGCCGGGCCGCTCCCAAGCGCTCATACCGGAGCCCCTTGGGGGCGAAGGTATTCCAGTGAACACGGCAGGCTTCGCCCGCCGCGCGCTGCTGGCGGCCGCCCTGCCGGGCCTGGCCTGGGCACGACATGCCCTGGCGGCCGGCGACACACGCCGGCTGCGCGTGGTGGCCACGTTCTCCATCCTGGCCGACCTGGTGCGCGAAGTCGCCAGCGACGCCGCCGAGGTGGTGAGCCTGGTCGGCCCCGACAGCGATGCGCATGTCTACCAGCCGCGGCCTTCGGATGTGCAGCGCATCGCGAGCGCCGACCTGGTGGTGGTCAACGGGCTGGGCTTCGAAGGCTGGATAGAGCGCCTGGTGCGCGTCGCCGGCGGCCGCGCCGAGATCGTCGTCGCCAGCAGCGGCGTCGTGGCGCGACGCCAGGGCAACGCGGTCGACCCGCATGCCTGGCAGGACCCGCGGCTGCTGGCGCGTTACGTCGACAACCTGAGCACGGCACTCGCCCGGCTGCGCCCCGACGCCTCCGCAAGCTTCGCGCAGCGCGCCGAGGCCTTGCGCGCCCGGCTGGCGTCGCTGGACGCGATGGCGCGCCAGACCCTGGCCGCGGTGCCGGCGGCTGAACGCCGTGTCATCGCCTCGCACGACGCCTTCGGCTACCTGGCCGACGCCTATGGCATCACCTTCCTGTCGCCGCGAGGCTGGAGCACCGAGGCCGAGCCTTCGGCGGCCGACATCGCGGCCCTGGTGCGGCAGGTGCGCCGGCAGCGGGTGCGGGCCCTGTTCGTCGAGAACATCTCCGATCGCCGCCTGACCGAGCGCATCGGACGCGAGACCGGTCTGCAGGTCGGCGGCGTGCTGTATTCGGACGCGCTGTCGGCAGCGGGCGGGCCGGCCGACACCGCGCTCAAGCTGGTCGAGCACAACCTGCGCACCGTGACCCGGGCGCTGGCCACCCCACCGTCCCCTCCCGGGGCCCCCAACACTGCAGGAGCGCAGAAATGATCTGCTTGAACAAGGCCGCCGGGCGCATGCCGATGCGGGCCGCGAGGGCCGCCCGCGTCGCGGCATTTCTCACCGGCGCGGCGCTGGCCTCGACCGTGTGGGCGCACAAGGCCCACCAGCATGGGCTGGCCAGGCTGGACATCGCGGTCGAAGGCAGGCAGGTGCTGCTGCAACTGGACAGCCCGCAGGACAACCTGCTCGGCCACGAGCGCGCGCCGCGCAGCGAGGCCGAGAAGCGTGAGGCCGAGGCGGCAGTGGCGACGCTGCGTGCCGGCGACAAGCTGTTCGCCTTCGACCCGGCGGCAGCCTGCGTGCAGGAGAAGGTCGAGCTGGATTCGGTGCCGCTGAAGCTCGGCGCCGGCGCCCAGTCCAAGGCCGCCGCCGGTCACGCGGACCTGGGCGCACTGTGGTCCTTCAGCTGCAAGGCCAGCCCGGCCTGGGTCGACGTCGGCCTGCTCGACGCCTTCAAGCGCATGGCCCGCGTCGAGGTCCAGGTGGCGGCCAAGGGCCAGGCCAAGACGACGCTCAGGCGGCCGGCCCGGCGGGTCGTGCTGGGGCCGGGCTGAGCGGCCTGCCTCGACCCGCGGCCAGGGTGCGCGCTCAGCCGCCGTCCAGCCAGCGCTGCAGCGTGGCGGCAAAGGCGGCCGGGTCCTGTGCCGGCCACAGGTGGCCCGCACCGACGATGCCGCGTCCAGGGGGCTCAGCCAGGCGGGCGCAGGATCAGTCGACGGCGCTGATCTGCGCCCAGCGAAGATGTCGGTCCGGGAACGACGCGCGCTGCGACCTGCGGGACCCGGTAGACGGCGGGCCGGGTCGGCGTGTCGCCATCGAAGAAGCCGCCGCGCTGCGCATCGGCGGTGAGCAGGGGTTCGTTGGTGTCGAAGCCGTTGGTGCGGTGTCTTGCATGCAGGCTTCTCACCAGGAGCGTTCGAGGATGAGGCCGATGATGGGCAGTGCTTCGCCCGTGTCCGCGACGTTCACACCGCGCCGTGGATCGAATTCTCGTGAACCCCCGCTGGGGCCGCCGTAGACGTTGATCACGTCCAGGAACCCGACGAGATCCACCGGGCCGAGGTTTCGCCGGTAGTCGATCCGGACATTGAGCGCGTGAAGGTTTTCAAGCCGGAGCGCGTTCCGCCGCGTCAGTTCCTTCGAATAGCGCAGCGGCTGCCCGGGTCCCAGCACATCGTTGTTGATGGTGAAGTCGTCCGTGGGGCGCCCGGTGGACCATTTCCAGCGCCCGCTGACCTTCCAGCGTTCGTTGATCTGCCAGTTGCCGCCCACGGACAGGAAGTGCTTGCGGTTGAAGTCCGCATCGTGCTCACCTGTTCCATCGCCGCTGTTGATGCGTGCCTTGTTGTAGGCGTAGACCACGCTCCCGGACCAGCCACCCGAGAAGCGCCGGGACAGAACGACATCCAGGCCCAGATTCGTGCCCACGCCATCGTTGGTGACCCGGCCGGTGGTGCGTTCCTGTTCAACAATGAGCCGGCTCAGCTTCTGATAGTACGGCTCGACGAGCAGCGACCAGTTTCGGCCGAAGTTGCGCTCGAAGCCCACGCTCGCGTGCGTGACACGCTCGTTCCTGATGCCGAAGTTCTCCGGGCTGGCCGCTCGGACCAGGAAGCGAGGCGATTGATGGAACACGCCCGCGGTTGCCGAGACCCGCAAGCCCGACTCGAGGAGCCAGTTCGCCGCAAGGCGAGGAGAAACCAGCGATTCGTCCGAGAAACCATCGCGATCGTAGCGAAGCCCTGTTCTCAGATCCCAGCGGTCAAACTTGAACACCTGCTCGCCATACGCGGCGTAGCTGGTCCTCTGGGCCTTGTATTCCGAATTGATGCTGGCCGGTGTCAGCGTGATGTATCGCTGGCCGGGCGGACGCGGGTCGGTGGTTCGGTAGACGAACCGGTCCCAGTCCTCCCTGAGCAGTGTCGAGTAGTCGACCCTGGTCCGCCAGACGTGCAGCCCGGCCGATCCCTGGCCGAACCGGTTTCGTGTCACGTAGTCGCTCTGCCAGCCGCTCTCGGTTTCCTTCTCGGTGACGGTCAACAGGCGTTCCCGCACCGGGATGCCCGCAGCCCGAGTTCCCTTCGGCACCAGGTCCGGGTAGGCCTCGCCCTCCGCGGAGGTCTTGTCATTGGCGCGGCGGTAGATCTGGTGGGTCCATCTGCTGTCCTCTCCGGCGCGGCGGCGCCAGGTCAGCCCCACCAGGGACAAGTCCTGCCGGGTGTCGATCAGCGACACGTCCTCGAAGTTCGGAGAGGCGAGGACGTTGTCGACGTTGCGCGTGTACCTTTCTGGCGCCAGGATGCCAAGAAACTCGATCTTGTTTTCACGATCGAGGGTGGTCACCGTCTTGAGCACGACATCGGTCAGTCTAGGCTGGCCAATGTCCAACTCCTCGATCGTCTCGAAGACGCGGCCGAAGTCGAACTGGCGTGCCGTGAAGAACAGGGTCGTGCCGTCGTGGATGCCGCTTGGCCCCTCGTAGCTGAACTCGAGCCCTGCGATGTCTACCCGCAGACTGGCGCTCGGCGTCGGGCTGCCGCCGGCCACACCGAGCTTCAGCAAGGAGCCCGAACGCCCTCCGTGTGCGGCACTCCAACCGCCGGCCGAGAACTCTGCACTCGCGATCGAGTTGGGCGCGAAGATCGAGTAGCGACCACCTCCGCCGATGTCTTCCTCCTCGCCGACGGTCTGGTCGAAGTGAATCACACGATCCAGGGGCAGCCCGTCAACCAGGATCAGGTTGTCCCGGGGGCCGCGGCCGCGCACCGAGAAGCTTGCGAATTCGCCGTCGGTGATCAGCCCCGGCAGCCCGTCCAGTGCTCGCAGCACATCACTGCCGGTGCCAGGGGCCGTGCGCAGTTCCTCCCGGTTCAGCAGGGCATTGCTGGCTGCGCCATACGGATCGGCAACCAGGGCGCGGCCCTCCACCACGACGCGCTGGGCTGCCTCCGTGAGGGACAGCATCTCGAGGTTCAGCGGCGTCACCTTGCGGTCGACGACGCGCACGCTGGGCTCGCTGACGGCAATCAACCCAGGGCCGTCTGCCGTGACTGAATAGAGTCCCGCGACGAGGCCACCCAGTTCGACGGTTCCGTTGGCCTCCGTGCGGCGGGTCATCACGCCACCCAAGCGGCCGGTCACGGTCACGTTGACGCCCTCGAGAGGTCGCTGTGTCTCCTTGCTTGCGATGGCGATTCGCAACCCGCCTCCGGCGCTTTGCGCCATCGCGGCAAACGACGCGCTGATGACCAGCAACCCGGCGAACAGCCGGAGCGCGATCGATCCGCTGGTCCAGGGCGACCGGGAGATGTTGAAGCGTTGCTGGGCGACGAGGGGCGAGTCCATGGGTGGCGAAAAGGCGTCGGTGGAGTCGCCCGATCCTAGGACGCCGCCCGTGAACCAAACGTCACACGGCGCGCCGGTGCACTGCGCATCGCAGCCTTACCATCCTGCCGTGATCGGCATTGCGGCACAGCCATGAGGGTTCTCCTGCTCGAAGACAGTCTTTCGCTGGCCGGTGCGGTTTCGGACTACCTGGAGATGCGAGGTTGCGCGGTTGAACTGGCCTTTCACGGACAGGCGTTTCTCGATCTGGCAAGTGTGGCGAGATTCGATGTCTACGTTCTCGATGTGGCGGTTCCAGGCATCGACGGACTGGAAGTCTGCGAGCGGCTGCGCACACAGGTGCGCGACGAAACGCCGGTGATCTTTCTGACCGCACGCGACACCTTGCAGGACAAGAAGGCGGGATTCGCGCGTGGCGCCGACGACTATCTCGTGAAGCCGTTCGAGATGGAGGAGCTCTTTTTTCGCCTGAGGGCGCTCTCGGCGAGGGGGCGACGGCCCGAGGTATCGACCCAGGTGTTGGGCGAAGTGGTGCTCGACCACGCTGCAGGCATCGTGGTTCGCAACGGCCGCCGCATCCGGCTTCATGAACTGCAATTGAAGGTCCTGAGGATTCTCGCTGCCCGCGCCCCGCTGACAGTGGAGCGCGCCGTCCTTGAAAGGGAACTCTGGGGCGACGACGTGCCGGACAGCGACTCGCTGCGCACCCACATCTACCGACTGCGCAATGCGCTGACCCTCTCCGGGGAACGAGAGTTGATCGAGACGGTCCATGGCAAGGGATGGCGCTTTGTCGGGTGACGGCACCTTTGAGCGGCGTCTGCGCAGGGCGTTCATGCGCTTCGCCGGGGCGACCGCGCTGATCTATGGCTTCCTGATCTACCTGGTCACCCTCGGGACTGAAGAGTTCCTGCTGCGCCGCTACCTTGGCGCGGTGGTCGAGCATGCGGTCGCGCAGATCGAGCGGCCGAGCACGGACGGCAGCACGCCGAGCGTGCTGCAGCGGGCTCAAGCCCTCGCGCAGACGCCGCATCACGGCACGCTTCTCGCACCGGGCGTCGACGTCGTGCGCCTGTACGTGCGCGCTTCACCGGACCTGCCGACCTGGGCGGCCTCCTACGGGCCGGGAACGCACCGCCTTCTTGACGACGGCGGGATGATTCGAGTCGTCCCGATCCTGGGCGGCAGCGACACGCTCTATGCGGTCATCGATGGCGACGGGATTCTCGACATCGACGACTTCGAGCCCTACGCGCTGCTCACGCTGCTTCTGATCGGGGCGGCAGTGACCGCCCTGGGCGGAGCCGTTGGAGGCATGCTCTCTCGCCAGCTGGCGCAGCCGCTGGTCACTTTGACGCGCGAGGTGAATGGCCACCGCGAAGGACCGGTGGAGTTCTCGGGTGCCCAACGAGGCGACGAAGTGGGAGCGCTCAGCCGCGGCTTCGCTGCGTTGGTGGCCCGGCTGTGCGACTCTCTCCAGCGCGAACGGGAGTTCACGCGCTTCGCGAGCCATGAGCTGCGCACGCCGGTTGCAGTGTTCAAGAGCAGTCTCGCCGTCTTGCGTGAGACCGACGAAGCGCCCGTGCGCGAACGTGCGCTCGCACGCATGGACCAGAGCGCCAACGACATGGCTGATCTGGTCGCCACGCTCCTCACGCTCGGTCGTGGCCCAGACGACCCTGGCCACCGCGATGCCCAGGAGATGGACGTCGCTTCGATCATCAAGGACCTGCTCGATCGACTCTCCCCGCTGGCCGCGCAGAAGGGACTGCGGATCGATCTGCAGGTCACTGGGCGCGTGCGCGCGCGGGCGGCCCCGGGCCTGGGCCCGGTCCTGATCGACAACCTGCTGCGCAACGCCGTGGCCTACGCCGAAACCTGCATTGTGGTCAGGGCGGACGCGCGGGGCGTCGAGATCGAGAACGACGTGCGGGAGCAGCCGCGTCGTTCTTCCTCGACGGGGTATGGGCTGCAGATCGTCTCACGCATATGCGAGCGGCAGGGCTGGACGTTTGCGTATGGGTGCCACGGCCGAGGCTTCGTGGCACGTGTGGCGTTTCAGGAAACGTCTGCAACACACGCCGCCGCGTGATCGGCGCTCCGGGGTTAGGCGGCATCGGGTCCGGCGGCCGACCTGCTGGCGACGCTGGCACCGCAGGGACATGCGCTGCACTGTACGAAGCCGACTTGCAGCCTGCAACGAGCAAAGTCTTCACTGCGAGCACTGCGCTCCTCCCACGTGCTGGCAGCCAAGGGCGTGCGAGCTCCGAAAGGCTGAAATCGCAGGGAGGCAACGGTGAGTTCAGAAAGGCGGGCTGGACTTGAAGCGAGCTGCCACCCCTTGCCAGCGATCAACCGATTGTCTTGCAGTCGCCGGGCGCCGGGGTGGGCGGCCTGGGCCCGCGCTCAGCCGCTGCCGCGGTGCCGGACCACCAGCAGTACATCGTCGGCCGGCGAGGGGCCGCCCACCGGGTGCAGCCGGACCTCGACACGCCGGCCGACCGCCTGCAGGCACCAGCGTCGGCCGTCGGCGGTGTGCACGAAGCCCTTGGCGCGCAGCAGGCCGGGCAGCATGGCCAGCTCGGCCTGCAAGGCCTGCAGGTCCACCGGCGGCGCGAGCCGGCGCAGCTCCGACGTGAACTCCGACGCCGCCGAGTGCGGGCGCCAGGGTCGCAGCGGCCGCCGGGCGCTGGCTTCGGCATCGCTGTCGCGGGCCTGCTCCTGCCTGCGGGGAAGCAGGCCGAACAGCAGCTCGGCCGGCACGGCGGCCTGCACGGTGTCGACCACCGGCACGCCGCCGGGCTGCAGGGCGCGGGCGGCGGCCAGCACCGACGCCGAGGCGCGGTCGACGTGGTTGAGCAGCAGCAGGTCGGCCTGCTGCAGCTGGGCGCGCACGGTGTCGCCGACGTAGGGGTCGCGCGCCTGCGCGGCCAGGGTCGACGCGTCGGCCAGCAGCACCGTGCCGTCCACCGCCAGCCCGCGATCCAGCCGGACCGTGCGCACGACGGCTTGCGGCAGCGCCACGCCGCTGGCCTCGATGAGCACCAGGTCGGGTGCCGGCTCGCGTGCCTGCACACGCTGCAGTGCGGACAGCAGGTCGGCCCCGTAGGCGCAGCAGATGCAGCCCCCGGCCAGCGCCAGCACATCGGCCGGGCCGGCCGCGCGGTCGATCAGCTCGGCGTCGATCACGCAGTCGCCGAAGTCGTTGACCAGCACCGCCAGCCGGCGGCCCTGCGCCTGGCGCAACAGGTGGTTGACCAGCGTGGTCTTGCCCGCCCCCAGCCAGCCGCCGACGACGATGACCGGTGTCACGCTGCGCAGGCGCCTGGGTCAGACCGCCTCGCGGGCGGCGTCGAACACGCGCCCACCCAGCACCGTGCCGCGCACCGGCACGTCCTTCAGCGCCCGCGGGTCGACGGCCGTCGGGTCCTCGCCGAGCACGCAGAAGTCGGCGCGCTTGCCGCACTCGATGGAGCCGACCTCGCCGTCCAGGTGCAGCGTGGCGGCGGCGCCCAGCGTGATCGCGTGCAGCGCGGCGGCGACCGGGATGCGCTCGTGTTCGCCCAGCACGCGCCCGCTGGCGGCCAGCCGGTTGACGGCGCACCAGGCGGTGAACAGCGGGCCCAGGGGCGTGATCGGCGCGTCGCTGTGGATGGCCAGCGTCAGGCCTTCGCGCAAGGCGGTGGCGCAGGCGTTCATGCGTTCGGCGCGTTCCGGCCCGACGGTGACTTCACGGTGCTGGTCGCCCCAGTAGTAGTGGTGGTTGGCGAACAGGTTGGCGGCCATGCCCAGCGCCTTCATGCGACGGAACTGCGCCGCATCGGCCAGCTGCACATGCTGCAGCGTGAAGCGGTGGTCGGCCGCCGGGCGGGCACGCAGCGCCGCTTCCATGCAGTCCAGCGCCAGGGCGGTGGCCTCGTCGCCATTGGTGTGCGTGTGCACCTGCACGCCGGCTTCCAGGGCGCGCTGGTAGCAGTCGCGGATCGCCTCCGGTGGCGTGTACCACAGCCCGTTGGGCGCGCCGTTGTAGTAGCCCGGCCAGCGCAGCCGCGCCGAGAAGCCCTGGATGGAGCCGTCGGCGACCACCTTGATGCGGCCCAGGCGCAACCGCTCGGTGCTGCGCCCGCGCAGCGCGGCGGCGCGCGAGACGGCGTCGGCCGGGCTCATGCCGATCATGCGCAACAGCGGCACCAGGCGCACCGGGTAACTGTCGGCGGCCGTCGCCGCAAGCAGCGCCTCGAGTTCGGCGTCGCCCAGCGTCGCCGCGAGGTCGGTGGCGGTGGTCACACCGGCGCGCACGCACAGCTTGCCGAAGGCGGCGATGCCGGCGGCGTCGCCGCTGAGAAAGCTGCGTTCGAGGCCGACCTGCGCCAGCACCGGCAGCATCGCCTCCGGCCCCTTGAGCTCGCCGGTCGGCAGCCCGTCGGCGCCGAGCGGGAATGCCGGGTGGTCGATGCCGCTGCGCAGCAGCCCCGCCCTGTCCAGTGCCGCGCTGTTGACGTTGAGGATGTGGCCGCTGGCGTGCAGCACGCCCACCGGCCGCTCGCGGCTGACCCGGTCGAGGTCCTCGCGCGTGCAGCGCCGGTGGCCGAAGTAGATGGGGTCGAACCCCCAGCCGACGACCGCGCCGCCCGCCCCGCCTTTGCCGGCGGCCTCGGCCAGCTGCGCGATCACCGCCTCGAGCGAGTCGGCGCCCGGCCAGACCCGGCCGTCGGGGTCGGCGAGGTCGAAGCGACCGCAGTAGCGGTAGCGCCACAGCGAGCCTGCCATCAGGTGGCTGTGGCCCTCGACCAGGCCGGGCATCAGCACCTGCCCGGCAAAACGCTCGTCCACGGCGGCCGGGCCCCAGCCGAGCAGCTCGTCGAGGTCGCCCACGCCGAGGATGCGGCCGTCCCGCACCGCCACGCAGCGGGCTTCGGGTCTTGCCGGGTTCATCGTCAGGATGCGGCGGGCGGTGTAGATCGTGGTCGGCGACATGGCGATGGGCAGCGCAGGCAGCGATCTGCCGACGATAGCGTGGGCGCAGCGGCCGCACGGGGCGCGGCAGGCCGGGTTTCTACGGCCTGGGCGTCGGCTGCCGCCGGCGGATGCAGAATCGGTCGGCGACCGGCGCCCGGCCTGTAGAGGCTGGCGGCCGCACCCCTCGCGCCATGAACCATGCACGGCTGGGCTTCCTCACCCGTCCCGCGACGGGCCTGCAGGTGCGCCTGCTTGGCGAGCTCGAGCTTCGCCGCGCCGCCGGCCCGCCACTGGCGCTGCCGCCGTCGCGGCGCACCCGGGCCTTGCTCGGCTACCTGCTCGGCACCGGCACGGCGCACTCTCGCTCGGCCTTGTGCGACCTGCTGTGGGATGGTGCCGACGATCCGCGGGCCTCGCTGCGCTGGAGCCTCAGCAAGCTGCGGCCGCTGGTCGACGAACCGGCGCTGCCGCGCCTTCTGGCCGACCGCGAGAGGGTCGGCTTCGATGCCGCGGACTGCCGCATCGATGCGCTGCAGCTGATCGAGTCGCTGTCCGGGCAGGCCCCGGGCCAGCGGTCGCTGACGGCGCTGGAGCATGCGGCCCGCGCGCTGCAGGGCGAGTTCCTCGATGGCCTGGAACTGCCGGCCTGCTATCGCTTCCACCACTGGTGGATGGCCGAGCGCGAGCGCTTCGCGCGCTGCCGCCACGCGGTACTGGTCGAGCTCACCTCGCGCCTGGCAGGCGAGCCCGAGCGTGCACTGCCCTGGGGCCGGGCGATGGTCGCCGCCGAGCCACTGTCCGAGCAGGCCCACGCGACGCTGGTGCAACTGCTGGCCGCGGTGGGCCGCACGCCGGAGGCCGAGCGGCACCATGCCTACGCACGCGAGCTGTTGCGCCGGGAGCTGGACCTGCCCGACGGTGGAGCGCTGGACCAGGCCATCCGCGGCGTGCGCCTCCAGCAACGGCAGACCGCGGTGCAGCCGCGCGCCCTCACTGCGGCGGAACCCACCGGGGCGGCGCCGGCGCGGCCGCGCGCCGGGTCGGACCGCGCCCCGCCGGCGGCCGGCGCCGAGCGGGCGCGCCCGGCGCCGGCAGAACCGCTGCTGGGCCGTGCCGGCGAATGCGCCCTGATCGAGTCCGCGCTCGGCGCGCCGGCCGCCGCACCACTGCTGCTGCTGCTGGGCGAACCCGGCATCGGCAAGACGCGCCTGCTGGAGCACGCCGTCGAGCGCGCACGCCTGCTCGGCTTCGGCGCGATCCGCGCCGGCTGCTTCGAGGCCGAGGCGGTGCGCCCGTACGGCGTGTGGGTCGATGCGCTGCGCGGCCTCGACCTCGATGGCCTCGACGACGGCCTGCGCGGCGCGATGGCGCCGCTGCTGAGCGGGGCGGCGGCCGCCGCCGCGTCGGGCAGCCGGGAAGCCCTGTTCGAAGCCACCGCGCGGCTGCTGGAGGGGCTGGCCGCGAGGCAACCGCAGCTGCTGGTGGTCGACGACCTGCAGTGGATAGACGAGGCGTCGGCCGCGCTGCTGCACTGCGTGTTGCGGCGACTGGTCGAGCCGGCGCTGCCCGTCGTGTTCGCCACGGCGGCGCGTGCCGGTGAGGTGGACGACAACGCCGCTGCCCGCGCCTTGCTGAGCTCGCTGGGCCGGCTGCGAACGCTGCGACCGCTCGAACTGGCACCGCTGGCCGAGCCAGAGGTGCGCCGCTGGCTGGGCGATCGCCTGGTGGATGTCGAGGCGGCTTGCCGCGACAGCGGCGGCAACCCGCTGTTCCTGGTCGAGCTCGTGCGCGCGCAAGGCGGCGGCGCCCTGCCGCAGGAGCCGGCGGGGCCGGCCCTGGACGGGCTGATCGGCAGCCGGCTGCGCAGCCTCGACGACGCCACCCGGGACCTGCTCGGCTGGGCGGCCGCGCTGGGCGGCGCGTTCAGCGTCGAGCGGCTCGCCGATGCCTGCGGCCTGGCGCTCACCGAGGTGCTTCCGCGTGTGACGCTGCTGGAGCGACGCGGCTTGCTGCGTGGCGGCGCACAGGGTCGCCTGGAGTTCGCCCATGGCCTGGTGCGGCAGGCGGTCTACCGGTCGCTGTCGATGGCCCGGCGCCTTGCGCAGCATCGCCAGATCGCGCGCGGGCTGGTCGCCGCCAGTGCCGACGACCCCTGGCTGCACGGCGAGATCGTCCACCACGCCTCGTTGGCCGGCGACGCCCCGGTGGCCGCGCGCGCGGCCCTGGCCGCGGGCGAGCACTGGCTGCGCGTATTCGCCTACCGGGATGCCGCCGCGGTGGCTGAACGAGGCCTTGCGCTGCTCGATGGCCTGCCGCGCGGGCCGGAGCGATCGCGCCTGGAGGTGGGCTTGCTGCGCCTGCGGGTCGCCGCCGCCGCGGCGGCCCCGGGCGGGCGAACCCTGCCCGAGCTGCGCGAGCGCATCCGGCAAGCGATCGATGCAGCTCAGTCGCTCGGGCTGCATGGCATCGCCTCGTCGGGCTGGGAGATCCTGTCGTACTGGTGTCAGCAGCGCGGCGACGCGCCCGGTGCGCAATCGGCCACGCTGGAGGCCGAGAGCTGCGCGCGCCTGGCCGACGCGTTCACCCGCTGCCAGCAGCTGGCCAACAGCGGCCGTTGCCTGATCGACATCGAGGCCGACCCCGAGCGTGGCCGCAGGCTGCTCGACGACGCCGCCGCACTGGCGGCCGAGCTGCAGCTGCCGCTGATGGAGCTGGAATGGGGCCGCGGCCTGGCCGCGCGCGCCGACGGCGACCTGCCGGCGGCCCGCAGCCGGCTCGAACGCGCGGTGGCGCTGGCGCAGGCCGCCGCCAATCACTGGCGCGAGTACGAATGCCGGCTGGCGCTGGCCATGGTGGAGTTCGAACTCGGGCACGATGCCGCCGTGATCGAGCATGTGGACGCGGTCGCCGACGCGGCACGCCGCATGGGCGAACTGCAGGTGCCCTTTGCCGACGCACTGGCGGCACTGGCCCGCCAGCGCCTGGGTGAAGCCGGTGCCGAAACGGACGTGCAGGCGGCGCTGTCGGCACTGCGGGAGCGCGATGCCAAGGCGCACCTGGCCTATGCGCTCGACATGGCCGCGTCGCACTGCCTGGCCCAGGGCGCGGCCGACACGGCCGAACCGCTTGCCCGGGAGGCGCTGGCAGCCGCCGAGGCGGTGCGTCGCCCCAGCCTGATCGCCCGCGCGCGGGCCACCCTCGCCGCGGCCGCGCCGGCGGTGAGGGCGCCAACCTGAGCGGCGCCGACAACCCGACGGAGATCCCCATGTCCCTGCAACGCATCGTCGTCGAGCGCAGCTTCGACGCGCCCCATACCGAGGCCGACATGATGGACGTGAAGGGGCGCATGCGCCCCTGCCTGGAGGCCTACCAGGTGGTGTGGAAGCGCACGGTGGTGTCGGCCGACCGCCGCCGCGTGGTGTGCGAGTACGAGGCGGCCGACGCCGAGACCGTGCGACGCATCCAGCACGAGGCCGGCGCGCAGTTCGACCGCATCTGGGTGGCCGCCGCCGTCATCGAGTAGGCGTGGCTCAGGCCAGCGGCTTGCCGCTGGCGTCGATCTCGTGGCCCTTGAACCAGTGCACAAGCGGCTCGGGCTCGGGTCGCCACCAGGTCGGCTTGCGGTGGAAGACGAACTCGCCTTCGATGCTGCGACCGCGCACCACGCCCTTCCAGGTGTTGCGGCCGTAGGTCGGGCTCTCGGTCAGGGATTCGAAGCGGATCGCGCCGTCGGGGTCGGCGTGCACCGTGTAGCGGCCCTTGCCGTACTGGTACTGGTCACAGTCCGAACTGTGGAAGAGCCCGGCGGCAAAGCTCAGGATGTCGCTCGGCACATGCGATGTCTTGCCGATCAGGCCGGCCTGGGTGTCGAAGCGCCGGCCCTCGAGGCCGTCGGCCGCCTGCGCGCGAGGTGGCCATGGCGTGGCCAGCCCCAGCGCCAGCACCCCCAGGCACCAGTGGCGCCGCGTCGCCTGCGCGCCGCCAGTCTGGACGATGGAACGGGCCGGGGGGAATCGGGTCATGGTGGCAGCTCCTGAGGTTGACGGTGCGGCGTGCCCGCGCGAGCAGCGGGCGCGTCGCACTGTCGGCTCGCGCCGTTGGTGCCAGCGTTTGAACGCTGCGGCAGGCGCTCAGGGCCTGGGCGTCGGCCGCCGCCGCGGCGCGAAGTTCAGCGTCAATTCCTGCTCGACCCGGCCGCCCAGGTTCACGCGGCGCACCGGCTGCTCGACCAGCTGGTCCGGGTGCCACAGGCGGATCTCGGCACTGGCGTTCGGGATGTCGGGGAACAGCACGCGTCCCGCGGCATCGGTCACCGCCTGGTAGGGCGCCGGCGCGATCAGCACATGGCCGCGCATGGAGCCGTGGATGTGGCAGCCCAGCGCCACCGCGCCCGGCGATTCGAACTTCAGCTCGGCGCTGCTCTCGACCCCGCCGCGCGCGGCGGCCAGCCTGAACTCGAAGTCCTTGACCGGCGGCACCGAGCCCAGCGGCCCGCCGGCCACCGAGCGCACATGGTGGTCGAAGCTGTCGCGGTTGACGAAGCGCACCAGGCTGCCCGGTGGCACCACCGTCAGGTAAGGCATGAAGCGCAGGTCCTTCTGCACGATGACCGCCGGCTGCGCAGCCGGCGTCGCGGCCATCGGGCCGGCGGCCGGCAGCACCAGCACGGCGGTGTCCGGCGCCGGCCGGCCATCGCTGCCCAGCACGAAGACCTGCAGGCTGGCGGCCGAGGCCGCCGTGACGTTCAACAGCAGCGCCGACACCAGCAGCGCACGCCGCCCGCCGGCGCCCGGGCGGGGTGCGCGGCCCGCCCGGCCGGGGCGCGCAGGGGCGGTCGCGGGCGCCGCCAGCGGCGGGGGGAGGGTCCTGGGGCGGGAAAGGTTCATGGGTGCGGCTCCTGGTCCTTGCCGGTCGGCATCATGAGGGCTTCACTCGAAAAGCGGCAGCTCGGGGTCATCGCGTGCCGGGCCGGCGGCGGCCGTCGCCGGAGGCTGGCCGGCACTGGCGGCCGAACGCCGGCGGGCGCCGGCGGGCAGCTCGTGGCCGGGACGGGCGAGCCCCGCCACGCGCACACCCAGCAGGCGCAGGCGGCGCGACAGGTCGACGCGCTTGAGGCATTGGCCGGCCGCGCGGCGGATGACCGCCGCGTCGTCGGTCGCCTCGTCCAGGCTGAGATCGCGCGTGACGGTGCGGAAGTCGTCGAAGCGCAGCTTGATGCCGATGGTGCGGCCACGATAGCCCTTGCGCGCCAGGTCGGCGGCCAGCTGCTCGGCCAGGCGGGTGAAGATGGCGCCCAGCTCGGCGCGGTCGGCCCGCGCATGCAGGTCGCGGTCGAAGGTGGTCTCGCGGCTCATCGACACCGGCTCGCTGTGCGTGACCACCGGCCTGTCGTCGATGCCATGCGCGGCGTCGTACAGCCAGCGCCCGTAGGCGCGGCCGAACCGCTCGACCAGCAGCGCACGGGGCTGCGCGGCCAGCTCGGCGATCGTGCGGATGCCCATGGACTCCAGCCGGGTGCCGGCTTTCGGGCCGATGCCGTTGATGCGGCGCACCGGCAGTGGCCAGATGCGCGACGCCAGGTCGGCCTCGGTGAGCACGGTCAGCCCGTCGGGCTTGTCGAGCTCGCTGGCGATCTTGGACAACAGCTTGTTGGGCGTAACGCCGATCGAGCAGCTCAGGCCGGTGGCGCGGCGCACGTTGATGCGGATCTCCTGCGCCAGCGCGCGCACGCCGCCCAGGGCGTCGTGGCCCACCGCCTCGTCGATGCCGGGCAGCTCGCTCAGGTCGATGTAGATCTCGTCGATGCCGCGGTCCTCGATCTGCGGTGCCACCTCGGCCACGGCGGCCTTGAACAGCCGCGAGTAGTGGCGGTACTGCTCGAAGTCCACCGGCAGCAGCACGGCCTGCGGGCAGCGCGCCGCGGCCTTCATCAGCCCCATTCCGGAGTGCACGCCATGGTCGCGCGCGGCATAGGTGGCCGTGGTGACCACACCGCGGCCGGCGTAGTCGGCCAGCGTCGCGAAGTGCCGGCTGCCGTCGGCCTGCCGCTGCGGCTGGTGCCGTCGCCCGCCGCCGATGACCACCGGCAGGCCGGCCAGCTCGGGGTAGCGCAGCAGCTCGACCGAAGCGTAGAAGGCGTCCATGTCCAGGTGCGCGATCCAGCGTCGGCGCGGGACGGACATGGCGTGGTCCGGCGCGGCACGCTCACACGCGCCCGGTGACCGGGATGGCCGCGCCGTGGATGGCGCGTGCCCCGGGGCCGACGAGGAAGGCGATGACGTCGGCCAGCGCCTCGGGCGCGACCCAGCGCGCGGGGTCGGCGCCGGGCATGTCGCGCCGGTTGGCCGGCGTGTCCAGGATGCTGGGCAGCACCGCGTTGACACGCAGACCCTCGGCCTTGACCTCCTCGGCCAGCGCCTCGGTCAGGCGCAGGACGCCGGACTTGGCCGCCGTGTAGGCCCCCATGCCGGCGCCGGCCCTGGCCGCGGCCGCCGCCCCCACGTTGACGATGCAGGCCTGCTGGCGCCCGCGAAGGTGCGGCAGTGCAGCGCGCGACACGGCCAGCGCGCTCAGCACGTTGCCGCGGAACTGCGCCTCCCAGGTCGCGCTGTCGCCATCGGCCACCGGCTGCCAGGCAAAGCCGCCGGCGATGTTGACCACCACGTCCAGCGCGCCGAAGTGCTGCACGCAATGCTCGACAGCCGCCCTTGCCGCGGCGCTGTCGGCCAGGTCGACACCCGGGAGCCACAAGGCGCCGGTCAGCCGGCGGGCCCATTCGCCATGATCGGCATCGGCCGGCGCCGGCGCGGCATCGGCCAGCGCCAGCTGCAGGCCATCGGCAGCCAGGCGCGTGGCGACAGCGCGGCCGAGGGCGCCGAAAGCGCCGGTGACGATGGCGACGGGGGACATGGGGTCTCCTTGCAATCCAGGTGTCGACAGGCTGCAGGCAGGGTGTGGCGCAGGCCCGGTCGGTGGCAGCTCAGCGGCCGGACCAGTCCGCGGGATCGAAGCCGACGGTGACCCCCGACGGCCACTCGACCACCGGCCGCTTGATGACGCTGGGCTGGGCCTGCATCAGCGTGCGGGCCGAGGCGGCGTCGACCACGGACCCGCGGGTCGCCTCGTCGAGCCTGCGCCAGGTCGTGCCCTGTCGATTGAGCAATCGCTGCCAGCCGACCGCCGCGATCCAGCCATCGAGATGCTCGACGGGCAGGCCGGCGCGCTTGAAGTCGTGGAACTCGTGTGCACGGCCCCGGGCGGCCAGCCAGGCGCGTGCCCGCCTGACGGTGTCGCAGTTCGGCAGGCCGTACAGGCGCAGCGGCGGCGCGGGGTCGGAGCACGGGTCGGGCATGATGAAGGAGGGGGCGGAGGGGAGGGTGGGTCGGCGAACCTGCAGCCCGCACGCGGCGGCCATCAGGGGCTACTTGCGGCCATCTCGCTCGCCACGGTCGCACATCGGGTCAGGGCCCCAGCCGGCGTCGCGCACCGGGCCGCCGGCGGGCTCGAGCGTGACCTGGAACCACAGGCAGTCGTTGGTGCGGTAGCGCCAGGACCAGATCTCGATGCCGCGGAAGGCGCCGGCGCGCTCGCCGGGGGTGCCCAGCGTGCGCAGCAACTCGTCGCGGGACATTCCCGGCGCGCGTTGCTGGAAGGCGTGCAGCCGCGGCTCCTCCAGCGCCTGCAGCCAGGCCGTGCTGCGGCCTTGCGCGTCGAGGTCGACCATCCAGGTCTCGCGTCCGAACGGGCCACGCGCGAACTCCAGCCGCTGGCTGCCCTGCGGCAGCGCGTGGCGCGCGGTCAGCCGGCCGAGCAGCGCGACCACCTCGGCCTCGTTCATGCCGCTGCGCAACGCCGGGGGTTGCAGCAAGGCGCAGCCGGCCAGCAGCGTGGCGGCCAGCCCGGCGGCCGCCCCGAGGCAAGCCACAGGCCGCAGGCGCAGCCGGCGCGCGAAGGGCGGTCGTGTCACGCGTGGGCCTTTCCGGTGTGTCCGGCCGGCTCCCGGCCCGTTCAGGCCCGGGGCTCCAGCACCGCCATGGTCAGCCGGGACACGCAGGTCAGATGGCCTTCGTCGTCGACCAGGTCGATCTGCCACACCTGCGTGCTGCGCCCGATGTGCACCGGCCGGGCGGTGCCGGTGACCCAGCCGCGCGTCGGCCCCCGCAGGTGGTTGGCATTGATGTCCAGGCCGACCGCCTGCACGCCTTCGGGGCAGCAGCAGACGGCGCCGCAGGAGCCCAGGGTCTCGGCCAGCACCACCGACACGCCCCCATGCAGGCGGCGATAGGGCTGGCAGGTGCGCGAGTCGACCGGCACGCGGGCGCGGATGAAGTCAGGGCCGACTTCGATGAACTCTATGCCCAGGTGGGCCACCGCCGTGTCCTTGTGCCAGCCTGCCAGGCGCTCGAGGTCGATGTGCTGCTTCCAGATCGTCTTCGGGGTCTCGGGGGTCGGGTGGGTCGGGTGGTTCATGGTCGGCAAGGGTTGGGGTCCGGCGCCCCGGCGCGACGCCGGGCTTGGGGACGGCAGACGCATCATGCACCGATCAGCGCGCCGCCTGCACCTGGGGCACCCCCACCTCGGCCGCCGCATGCCCGAACGCCTGGCGCAGCCAGCTCGCCAGGGCGGCGATCTCGGCGTCGTCCAGCACATGCCCGAAGGGCGGCATGCCGAAGGGCTGCGGCACGCGGGCCGTGGCCGGGGTGAAGCCGCCCTCGACGATGATGCGCAGCAGGTTGCTGGGGTCGGCCATGGTGACGACCCGCCGGCCGGCCAGCGGCGGCCAGCCGGGCGCGCGGCCTTCGCCTTGCGCGCCATGGCAGTCGGCGCAGTGCCGTTCATACAGGCCGCGACCGCGGTCCAGCACCGGGCCAGGGGCCGTGGGCACCGTGGCACGCGGCGGGGCGGGCGGCACGGCAGGCGGTACCGCGCCGGGCCCGGGCGCGCCAGGCAGCGACCGCAGGTAGGCGGCAGCGGCCGTCCGGTCTTCGGGCGTCCAGTACTGCGTGCTGCCTGCCACCACCTTGGCCATGGGCCCCAGCGCCGAGCCCTCGGCACCGACGCCGGCAGCCAGCCAGTCGGCCACCGCCTGCGTCGGCCAGGTGGCAACGCTGGCGCCGTCGGCGTCTCGAAGTGAGGGCGCCAGCCAACCGCTGCCGGGCATGCGCGCGCCGCCGCCGCCTTGTGGCCGGTCGTCGTCAACCGCCAGGCCGAGGCGGTTGCGCGCCTCATGGCAGGCCCCGCAATGCCCCAGGGCCTCGACCAGGTAGGCGCCGCGGTTCCATTCGGCGCTGCGGGCCGCGTCGGGCTGCAGGACCCGGGGCCTGAATCCCAGCGCCCGCCAGACCGCCAGCGCCGGCGCGCTGCCCATGGGCCAGCGCAAGGCGTTCGGCGGGGCGCGCGAGACTTGCGGCGGCAGGCTGCGCAGGTAGGCGAACATGGCGTCGGCGTCGTCGCGCGTGACGCGGCTGAAGTAGCGGTAGGGAAAGGCCGGCAGCAGGAATCGGCCGTCGCGGCCGCGGCCATGGTGCAGGGCCTGCCAGAAGTCGTCGGCACTCCACTGGCCCAGCCCGGTCCGCGGCTCGGGCGTCAGGTTGCCGGCCCAGGCGGTGCCGAACGGTGTCTCGACCGCCCCTGGCCCGGCCAGCGGCACGCCGCCCGGCGCACTGTGGCAGCCGGCGCAATGGCCGACGCGCACCAGGTAGGCGCCCCGCTCGCGCAGCGCCTGCGCCGCCGCCGCGTCCAGGGCCGCCGGCGCGCGCCTGTCGTGCTGCCGGTCAGCCTGCGTTGCCGCCCAGGCGACCCAGGCCGCGGCGGCGACCGCGGCCGCCAGCACGGCGGCCAGGGCCATGAGCGTGCCGGGCCGCTCCCAAGCGCTCATACCGGAGCCCCTTGGGGCGAAGGTACCCCGGTGCTCGTGCCGGGCCGCTCCCAAGCGCTCATACCGGAGCCCCTTGGGGCGAAGGTACCCCAGTGCTCCCGCCCGGCCGCCCGAAGGGCTCATACCGAAGTGCGCAGCGCGAAGGTACCCCGGTGCTCGTGCCGGGCCGCTCCCAAGCGCTCATACCGGAGCCCCTTGGGGCGAAGGAATCCCAGTGAACAGGCCGCCGCGCATCACGGGCGCCTTGCCGCGCCGCAGTCGGCGAGCGTCGGTCGAAGCGGCGCGGACGCTGCGGGGCCGGCCGCGTTTGCCGGGGCCGGCCGCGCATCGGCCGGCAGCGGCTGCGCAGCCAGCCAGGCGGCGGCCGCCGCCAGGTCGGCATCGCCGAGGCGGCGCACGATGTCGGCCATGCAGTCGGGCGCATGGGCACGGCGCTCGCCCGTGCGCCAGCCGCCCAGCTGGGCCAGCAGGTAGTCGCGCGGCAGTCCCAGCAGGCCGGGCGCGGCCGGCAGCCGGCCCGTCAGGCGCTCGCCATGGCAGCGCGTGCAGGCGGGTACACCCAGGCCCGGGTCGCCGTCGCGCGCCAGGGCCTGCCCGCGCTGGCGCCGCAAGGGGGTCAGTTGCACCGCCGCGGGCGCGGGGTAGGGCAGGTCCTGCGCCGCGAAGTGCATCGCGATCTGCCACAGGTAGTCGTCCGACAGCGGCTCCAGCAGGCGCTTCATTGCGGCATAGGGCCGCCGCCCTTCGCGGAAGTTGAGCAGCTGGTGGTACAGGTAGGCCGCCGGCTTGCCGGCAATGCGCGGCAGGTAGCCCGCGCTCGACGCCCGTCCCTGCGGGCCGTGGCAGGCCGTGCAGGCGGCCAGCCGGGCGCCCAGGGGGTCGATCGCCGGGTCGACCACGCTTGCGGTACCGCCGGGGCTGGCCAGCGCCCCCGCGGCAGCCTGTGCCAGCAGCAGGGCGGCCGCGCAGGCCGCCGCGCGGCGCCTCACGCCCCGCGGGGGCGCCTGGCCCCGGGCCGTGCGGGCCGTCCGCGGGCCCGCCGACGGGACCTTCATGCCGTGGTGTCGTCGTACTGCGCGGCGGCGGCGCGGTGGCGCTCGGCGACCCGCCGGGCCAGCGAGGCCGGGGACAGCACGCGCACTTCGGGCCCCTGGCGAAGCAGGTCCATCGCCAGTTCCTGCTCGTCGACGAAGGGCAGCTCGAGCTGCCAGCTGCCGTCGGCCAGCCAGCGGCCCTTCTGCTCGGCATGCCACTGCTCGCGGCTGGCCCATTTCGCTGCCTGCGGCGTGAAGCGCAGCGTGGCCCAGGTCGGCGTGCCGCCGGCGAAGATGCCATAGCCGGCATCCATCTCGGCGCGCAGCTGTCGCTGCGGCAGCTCGCGCGCGCGCGCTTCCAGCAGCGTGGCTTGCTCGATGGCGTCGAGCGCGAAGCGCAGCAGCCGCTCGCGCCGGTGGCACCAGGCGTCCAGGTACCAGGTGCTGCGGTGGTGCACCAGGCGCTGCGGCGACACGTCGCGCTCGCTGGTCTCGGCCCGCGTGCGTGTCAGGTAGCGCAGGTGCAGGCGCCGGCGCTGCAGCAGCGACTCGGCCACACGTTCGAAGATCACCGCCGGCACCGGCCGGCGCGCCGGCGCGATGATGCGCACGCGCTGCAGCAGGCCGCGCGCCTCGGCGCCTTCGCTGCCCCCGCCACCGCCGATCAGGCCATGGATGCGGTCCAGCAGAGGCTCCAGGTGGCGCGCGATGACGCCGTCACGGTCGAGCTCGCTGAACAGCTGGTGCGCCATCAGCAGGCTGTAGAGCTCGCGCTCGTCGAACCACAGCCCGGGCAGTTCGTGCTTCTGGCCCCGCCAGCCGGTGGCCAGCCGGTAGCCGTTGAGCTCGCGGTCGTAATCGATCGGTGCGCCCAGGCGGTCGCGCAGGTAGTCGAGGTCGCGCTTGAGCGTGGCGGGCGAGACCTCCAGCACCTCGCGCAGCTCGGCGAACGAGACATGCCCACGCTGCCGGATCAGGCTCTCGATCTTGTAGACGCGCTCGGTCTTGGACATGCCGGTGGGGACTCTAACCGAGCCGGCCGGGGCGGCCCCGCCTGCGGGCTTGCCCGCCTTGCGGGCGC
>Ga0209573_1000700_pt1 | contig 64032 bp, 57 predicted proteins | sample TNRBio252014_DNA_FD_185870 | JGI IMG/M metagenome (GOLD analysis project Ga0209573, IMG submission 185870) | Wastewater treatment Type I Accumulibacter community from EBPR Bioreactor in Madison, WI, USA - TNR Reactor_6/25/2014_ DNA (SPAdes)... | ecosystem: Engineered > Bioreactor > EBPR >...
CCTGCTTTTCACTCATGGCTGCAAATATAACTTTATCAATTTACGGGATGCAAAACGCACTTAGCATTGTGCTTTTACTTTTTAGGAAACTTCATTTTGTAATCTACATTCACTTTACCTCGGCTGATGTTTTCTAACTTTCCTTTTAGTAAACTTCTTTTCAAAGGCTTTAAATGATCGATGAAAAGTTTTCCTTCTATGTGGTCATATTCATGTTGAATTACCCGCGCTGTTAAACCTCTGAATGTATCTTCTTTAAAGTCAAAATTGCGGTCGTAGTATTGAATAGAAATGGTATCTAATCGCACCACATTTTCGCGAATGCTCGGTAGGCTTAAACACCCCTCTTCGTAGCTCCATTCTTTGCCTGTTTCATCAAACAGTTTTGGGTTGATAAACACTTCGCGTATGCCCTCGGGGTTTTCGTCTTCATCTCCGTCTTCTACCATTCTGCGGCTATCTACTACAAACACGCGAATGGCTTTATCTACCTGCGGTGCAGCCAAGCCAACGCCCTTTGCGCGCTCCATGGTTTCAAACATGTTCTCAATAAATTCTTGTAGGTTCGGATAGCTTTTTTCAATATCCTCTCCGCGCTTTCGCAGCACTGCATCGCCATAAGCCACTATTGGAAGTACCATCTTGTTTTTCTGTTATTGTTCTATATTTTTCTTTCTAAAAACGACTGCAAGATAATGGTGGCGCTCACTTTATCAACTGTGGCTTTTTCTTGTCTTGCTTTTTTGTTTACTCCGCTCATCAATATTGCTTGTGTGGCCATTTTAGAAGTAAATCGCTCGTCAATTCTATGAATGGGTTTTTCGGGATATTGTTGTTTAAGCCATGTAGCAAAAACTTCAATGTCTTTTACAATATCATTTTCTTCAAATTTTTTGTTGTATGGAATGCCCACCACAAATGCCGATACATCTTCTTTGTTTATGTAATCTTTAATAAATGTTTGAATGTGCTTTGTTTCAATAGTATCCAAACCATTGGCTATTATTTGCAGCGAGTCGGTAACAGCAATACCCACTCTTTTTTTGCCATAATCAAAAGCCATTACTCGCGCCATCGTTATTTTTTTACTACAATGTTTGATTTTACTGTCAGCACTGTTTGGCGTGGTTCTGTATTGGCTTCTACGGTTACAGTTTTTGCCTGCTCGCCTTCTTTTCCTTCGCTGTTGAATTCTACTAAAATTTCACCCGTTGCGCCCGGGGCAATCGGCTCTTTAGGATACTCCGGCACCGTGCAGCCGCACGAGCCTGTTGCATTGGTTATTACCAAATTTTCTGTGCCGGTATTGGTAAAGGTGAATTTTGTTTTTACTTTTTCTCCTTGCGTAATGGTGCCAAAGTTGTGTTCGTTTTTAGCAAACGAAATACCTGTTAATGGAATGTTTAGCGGCTGCGAAGCTTCAGCGGCATGGTCTATGGCTGGCGGCATTCCACCGTGGCTTTGCACATAGTCGCGCAGTTCTTTTTCTACCGATAATATTTTCAATTCATTTTGCTTACTTGCTTGATTGTTTAGGTAAAACCCTGCGCAGGCAACCAACAATGCAACTATCGAAATTGATAAGGATAAATTTTTCATGCTTCAAAAATTTTGTGCGAATATACATTGCCCGCTTGCAGTTGGTTCTAAAATTTCATTAACAATACTTGATGTTTGATTTACGCTTACTATAAAAAATACGCTTAGGTTTGTTTAAAATAAACTGAGGTATGAAAAATTTTTCACGCAAAGATTTTCTGCTTACATCGGCAGTTGCCGGAGCAGGTTTGTTAGTACCGAGTTCGCTCTTGGCTGCGGTATCTTCCAATCGCAAGCGAGTATTGAGGGTGGCGCATATTACCGATGCGCATGTGCAGCCCGAAGCACCCGCACCCAATGCAATGGCGCGATGCCTGCACGAAATTCAGTCGCTTGCCGATAAACCCGATTTGATTTTTAATACAGGCGATTCCATAATGGATGCTTTGGGGAAAGATAAAAATCGCGTGCAGCAGCAATGGAATGTGTGGAATAGCACACTTAAAAATGAAAGCAGCATGGAAATAGTAAACTGCCTGGGCAACCACGATGTGTGGGGCTGGGGCACACTTGCTGTAAAACGTACCGACCCGCATTATGGTAAACAATGGGCTACCGAAATGTATGGCATGAAAAACCGATTCTATAGTTTTGATAGAAACGGATGGCACTTTGTTGTGTTGGATAGCATGAGCCACAAAACACTTGGTTACACAGCAAAAATTGACGAAGAGCAATTTGAATGGTTGAGCGAAGACTTAAAGAAAACACCTGCCGAAACGCCTGTGTGTGTGTTAAGCCATATTCCTATTCTTGCAGCTTGTGTTTTTTTTGACGGGCAAAATTTAAAAGGCTCGAACTGGCAAGTGCCAGGCGCATGGATGCACCAAGATTCTAAGCGACTAAAAAATCTTTTCACTTTTCATCCAAATGTAAAAACCTGTTTAAGCGGGCACATTCACCTTATTGATAAAGTAGAATACAATGGTGTAAATTATTACTGCAATGGTGCGGTAAGCGGTGCGTGGTGGGGTGGTAGCTATCACGAGTTTCCACCGGCATTTGCCTTAATGAATTTTTATGACGATGGCACTGTGGAGCGCGAAATAGTTCACTACAACTGGCGCGGTATTTAGCTCGAAGGCATCAATAACGCCAATATTATGTACAGCAATATGCCGGTGCCAAACAAAAGCACCGATGCTACAAACGCAATGCGTATAACTGTTGGATCCAGCTCCATGTAGTTGGCTATGCCGCTGCATACTCCCCAAATCATTCTTTCGCCTTTTACTAATCTTTTCATAATCGGTTTATTTTGAAACTATTGATAAAACTTCTACCAGTGGCTCGGCTACGGTGCCTTTTTCCAAGCGGCTTATCAAGCGCTTATGCGTGTTTTTAATGTAGCTGTTGTCATTAAAAATCCTCGACATCATAATACTGCCTTCTACCTCTGCCACGCTTCTTTCTGCCAATTCATTGGCAATGTTTTCAGGGTACTTTTCAATATAAATATGCTTAATGGCATCAAAAAAATCTTGAAAAAACTGGCGGATGATTGGATTGAATTCCGGTATTACCAAAGCGCTTTCTACGCCCATATTGCCATACATTTTACCGGTAGATTCATCAAAAAAAATCCTTTCAGAGGCTTTAAACATGTTTTTGAAACGCAACGTGGCCGGCACATCTTGTTGGTATGCCAAAGCAAACACCTCTTGCTTAAAGTATTCGTGTACATACCGAATTACTTTTTCCATCAAATCTTCCTTGCTTTTAAAATAATGATACAAGCTGCCTTTCAAAATACCGCAAGAGTTAGCAATGTCGCTCATGCTGGTGCTGTGAAAACTGCGCTGCCTGAAAAGAATCAGTGATTGGATGATAATGTGTTGCTCGTCAACTTTCTGTTTGGGCATATCTATTGCAAACGTACAAAATTTGTAGTTCCAAGTACACATGTAGTTGATTGTGTTACAGCTTTTCTGCGCGGCTGCATCCTTTTCTAAATTTTAACGTATCAACATTCATTTTTCACAACTTCATATTTATTCAAATATTATATTCGTTGCCCTCTTCATGGAACAATTCTTTGCTTCGCTTTTTATCTTACTTACCAGCACTGCAAAATTCAGTATGGTTTCGTTTGCCGTTATTGCCTCGGGGCTTGGCATTCAAAGTGCATTGATGAATTTGGCCGGAGGTATCATTGGTATTATCGTTTTTACTTACTTGGGTAGCCGTTTAAGTTCTTGGTTGGTAAATAAGTGGCCGCACAAGTATGGCAAGCGTTTTTCAAAACGCAACCGCAGATTAGTACGCATTAAAAGAAGTTTTGGCTTAGGAGGCATTGCTTTTCTTACACCTATCTTTTTATCTATTCCGGTGGGTGTAATGTTTAGTCTTTCTATTACCAATAACCGCAGGCGTATTTTGTGGAATATGATTGCTGCTTGTGTGTTTTGGGGCTTAGTTTTGTTTGTGCCTTATTTCACATTCGGCATCAATGTAAAATCAGCATTGGCCTCTATATTTTAAGCTGCATACGCCAAGCAAATCTCTGTTGTTTCAACCTTTTCACATTTCACCGATTTAAAATTTCCATTTTCGCAGCCTTGTGAATTCAGGAATCTATTTTGAAGCATCCCCTTGGTGGCTGTTGGCGTGTGTAGCCTTAGGTATTGGTTATGCCGCGCTGCTTTATTTTCGCGAAAAGAAAATTGCCGATGCGGCTATTAGCAAAAAATGGTTATTGTGGAGCATGGCAGCCTTTAGGGCATTGTGCGTTGCGGTGATTGCTGTTTTGTTGATGGCTCCGTTTCTGAAAATGCGTTTTACAAAAGAACAAAAGCCCGTTATTGCCATTCTGCAAGACAATAGCGAATCTGTAAAACATAGCTTTAGCAAAACCGACTCTGCCGATTTTCAAACAAAGCTGACGAGCCTTAGCCAAAAACTAAAAGACAAGTTCGAGGTGGTTGAATATTCATTTGGCGATAAGCTTTCGCCCGAAATCAATTTTAGTTTCAACGAAAAATCAACCAATATTTCGCAAGCTATTGAAGAGATAAACGAGCGTTATTTTAATAGAAATCTTGCCACAGTAATTCTTGCAAGCGATGGCATCTACAATCAAGGTGTGAACCCTGTATATGCTGCCGCAAAAACTACGGGTAGCATTTACACCATAGCTTTGGGCGATACAACCCTGCAGCGCGATTTAAAGTTTGGCAATGTATTGTTTAATAGAACTACCTACCTCAACGAGCAGTTGGCATTGCGGGTAAGCATTGAAGCTGCAAATCTGCAAGGCAATGTTGCCGAGCTTAAAATCGAAGAGTTGGGCGATAACACCGATACGAAACTGCGTTATGCTAAATCCATTGCTATTGCTTCGCAACAGTCGGGTCAAACCTTCGATGTGCTGTTGCCTGCCGAAAAAATTGGCGTGGTGCATTATCGGCTTTCGCTTACCGAGTTGCAGGGCGAAGTTACCTACCGCAACAATATTCGCGATGTGTATGTAGAAGTGTTGGATGGACGCCAACAAATATTGCTGGTTGCCAATGCGCCACATCCTGATGTTGCTGCCTTGAAAACGACTATCGAAAGCAGTAAAAATTTTTCGGTTAAGGTAGTAAATGCCGATGAGTTTAACGAGCCTATAAATACATATAGTTTGATAATTGCTCATCAGTTGCCTTCGCAAAAAAACAAAGCAACCAACTTGTTCGAGAAAATAAAGCAACAAAATAAACCCGTGTTATTCATTACCGGAGGGCAAACCCAATATAGCGAGTGGTCGAAGCTGCAGGCTGCCGTAAACATCAGTGCTTCGGGCGATAAATTCAATGAAGTAGGAGGCTTGTACAACAAAAATTTTTCGCTCTTTACAGTGTCGCAATCTACGGTTGATGCCGTTGCAAAATTTCCACCAATAGCAGTAGCGTTTGGAAATTTTTCACCCAACCCTGCCAGCCAAACATTTTTGTTTCAGCGCATCAATAATGTTAGCACCGATTTTCCGCTCATTACTTTTTTAGATGCAGGCGAAACAAAAGTAGGTGTCATTTGTGGCGAAGGTATTTGGCGTTGGCGGTTATACGATTTTTTGCAAAACAAATCGCACAATGCTACCAACGAAATCATTGGTAAAACAGTACAGTTTCTTTGTGTAAAGGCCGATAAAAGGCCATTTAGAATATCGCTTCCCAAAACTATTTTCAACGATAATGAACCTGTAACCTTCGATGCCCAATTGCTGAATGCAAATTTTGAATTGGTAAATACACCCGATGTGCATTTGGTGTTGCGCAACAAGCAAGGCAATGAATATCCATACCAATTTTTGCGTAGCGACAATGCCTATAATCTGAATGCCGGCAACCTGCCCGTGGGCGATTATACCTATGTTGCCAAAACTCAATTGGGCAATGTAGCTTACAGCGCAAGTGGCAAATTTGCCATTAGCCCGGTGCAGTTAGAGGCAATGCGCACCCGTGCCGACCACGAAGTATTGTTGCAGCTTTCGGCTCAGCACAATGGTAAAATGTATTATCAAAACAACATCAGTGCCATTGCCGATGAAATCCTTGCTTCTACTGCCGCCAAGCCAATTCTTTACGATACATATCTCACCGAATCTGCCATCAATCTCAAATGGATTTTTGCGCTTATCTTGCTCTTATTGAGTGCCGAATGGTTCACCCGAAAGTATCTTGGCGCATATTAGAAAACCAATCCGCAAGTGAAGAAACAAATCATACAGCAAATTAGTGTTACAGGTATTTCTGCCGAGGGTTTCGGCATAGGCAAGTTAGAAGATGGCAAGGTAGTTTTTGTGCCCTATACCGCCATTGGCGATGAAGCGGTTGTAAAGGTTACTAAAAGCAAAAAAAGCTATGCCGAAGGCACTTTGCTTGAACTTGTAAAGCCTTCTGCAGATAGGCGCACACCCGCTTGCAGCCACTTTGGTTTATGTGGCGGTTGCAAAACCCAACACATTCCCTATGCCCAACAACTGCGCATCAAATCGCAAACTGTGTGCGATGCTTTTGAAAGAATTGCTAAAGTAGAATTGCCTGAAATTAACGCAATTATCGGTTGCGAAAATGAATTGAACTATCGCAATAAACTCGAATTTGGCTGCACCAATCGCAAGTGGCTTACCAATGCCGAACTCGAAACTTTGGGCGAAATTGATAGGCGCGGAATTGGTTTTCATGTACCGGGAAGTTTTTCGGGCATTTTAGATATTCAGCATTGCCACTTGTTAGATGCTTCCAATAAAGTAAGACTTGCCATTCGCGATTTTGCTTTAAAGCACAACTACTCTTTTTACAACATTAAAGATAAAGTGGGTCTGCTGCGCAATGTGTTGGTGCGCACTACCAGCACCAACGAAATGCTTGTGCTGGTCAGTTTTTTAGAAAACGACACCAAAAGAATAAATGCTTTAATGGATTTTATTCAAGCTTCTTTTCCCGAAATCACTTCGCTGCAATATGTGGTAAATGCCAAACTAAACGATACCATCTACGATTTACATCCGGTGGTTGTAAAGGGTAATGCATACATTACCGAGCAGCTCGGCACTTGCAAGTTTCAACTGGGTCCCAAATCGTTTTTTCAAACCAATTCGCATCAGGCAAAGTTGCTGTATGATGTAACGAAGGACTTTGCAGGATTAACCGGCACCGAAAATGTGTACGACCTCTACACCGGTGTGGGCAGCATTGCCATTTATGTAAGCGATGCCTGCAAGCAAGTTGTAGGCATTGAACAAATTGATGCCGCCATTGCCGATGCAAAAGAAAATGCAAGGCTGAACAATGTAAACAATGCACATTTCTACACGGGCGATGTGCGCATGATTTTAAACGAAGATTTACTACAAAAACACGGCAAACCCGATGTTATTATCACCGACCCGCCACGGGCGGGTATGCACGAAGATGTTGTAAAAACACTCCTCCAAGCTCAAGTGCAACGGTTGGTATATGTTAGCTGCAACGCTGCCACTCAAGCACGCGATGCCGCTTTGTTAAACGAAAAATATAGCATTGTAAAAATGCAACCTGTAGATATGTTTCCCCAAACCATGCACATAGAAAATGTGGCATTGTTTCAATTGAGGTAAAAAACTATAGTGGTTAAGTGTTGCAATGTTGTTTTGTGTGGAGTATTTTAAGAGTTATGGACAGTCAGAAATGTCAGTAAGAAAGTGCCTTGTTTCTTTTTACCACCCAAATCCCTTTATATTGTTCCTTCTTTTCAATCATGCTCAACCACGCTTCTGTTTTTGTTGTCATCCCCGCCTTCAACGAAGCATCGCAAATTGCCGCCACCATCGCACCGCTGCTCGCCACAGGCTACTCCATTGTATTGGTTGATGATTGCTCTTCCGATCAAACCGAGTTGGTCGTAAAAAATTTACCCATTCATTACATCAAGCATCCCATCAATTTAGGGCAGGGAGCAGCTTTGCAAACAGGTATGCAGTATGCCGTAAAAGCAGGTGCAAAATTTGTAGTTCACTTCGATGCAGACGGCCAACACGACTACCGCGAAATTCCAAATATGTTGCAGCCTTTACTCAATGGCCAGGCCAATGTTGTTTTGGGTACCCGCTTTCAGCGCAAAGAAGATGTTGCCGCAATTCCCCTTTTGCGCAGAATGGTTTTACGCGTTGCAATACTGGTAAATGGTTTTATCACAGGCCTGTGGCTAAGCGATGCCCACAACGGCTTTCGCGCATTTACAATCAATGCAGCTTCTAAAATTAAAATAACCGAAAACAGAATGGCACATGCCACAGAAATTCTATCCCTTATTAAAGCACAAAAATTTAGCGTAACCGAAGTACCAGTGCATATTCAATACAGCAATTACAGCAAAGCAAAAGGCCAAAGCAGCCTCAACTCCATCAACATCCTCATAGACCTCATCCTCAACAAACTATTCTAACCTCCCCCCATTCCCCCATTACCCTCATTCCAATATTCCATTCTTCCATCCTCCCCCCATCCCCACATTTCACTTGCGTATTTAAAAAAGCTCCTTAATCTTACCCATCGAAACTATGGAGTTTGACGAAGAATTATTGCGCCAGTTAGGCGATGACCTCCACGCTTGCCGCGAGTACCTCCGCCAAGTCTCTAGTGCTATGCGCAAAGGTGAAGTAAGTAAGTATCCCATTTTTGTTGCACACAGCGATGATGTCGATCTCGGTGTGCCCATCATTCACAAAGCCGAAATGGATTTAAACTGGAACTTCAGCGCCTCGCATTTAGAAGATTTCGTAAACCGTAAAATTGTACTCGAAACCAAAGTAGAGGAATTCAAAAAAGCCTACCGCGATCCGGCTCAGTTTATGTGCATTTTTTTAATGAATAACGATACAGGGCATTTTGTTTTTATCCCCTTCGACCTCCGCGAGCACAAAGCACCAAACAGCAACCCCGAGTTGAATTAAATTACAGAACATCTAAAGGCATTCCAAGTAAAATGAGTTTTTAATGCTACTCATATCTACTTTGGTATCACAATCGTGTAATACTGGCTCGCCAAGCCCGCCCACACACCAAGCCCCCCATCTATGTTGCTCTTCACCACCACTGGCGATGAAAAAGGGCTGCCGCCTCCATCATTTTCTAGCGTAAAATAAAAGTCGTACGAGCGGCTGTCTATATTCGACCATTTCATGGTTACCGTATCCCCCTTTTCAAAAAACGAATACACCTCGGGCTTAATGTTTGCTCCCCTCGGGTAGCCTCGCTCTACCGGCAATGCTATTGAAAGGCCTATAAAAAGTTTATCATCCCACACCGATTGTGTTCCGGGCAAGTAATAAGGTTCATCGTTGCGCTTCGTCCAATACCGCACAAAGTTTCCAAACGTTTTAGGAACAGTCAAGTTGTTATAAACCGCCATGTAGGTATCATCAGCAGGCGCATTCGGGCGCGGGCGCACCGTCAGCGAATCAATCCCTATTGCTTTGGGTATGGTGGTGTACGATGTTAGCACCTTGTCTTTTGCTTCTATCCGCAAATCGTAGCGCGTTTCTTCTTTACCCGTAAAAGAGCAACTGCCGCCCAATATGCAATTTATCAAATCGGGAATCGAATACACACACACATTCGGTATCGGCAATGCAGAGTCCGCACTGTAACCAAAAGTTTGCAGCAGTTGCTTCTTCTGTTCATCCGTAGCAGGCAAATCATTTAGGCAAAACTCAGTAAGTGCTATTGTATCGCTGCCGGTGGTAATGGTAATCTTGGCATCGTGCACAAAATACGCACCCAAATTATTGATGTTGATATTATCAAAAAATCCCTGCGATGTAGTAAGTAAAATAATCGGTGGTCGCCCTACTTCAATAGTGCCTTCCACCGCCATCTTTTCTTCTCCTTTCGGAATCTCCACATCTACAATTTTTGTACACGAGGTAGAAACTACACTCGCCATAAATAAGAATATTCCAAAAGCAATGTATTTGAAGTAGCTGCTGCTGCTCACTGCCCACTGTTTGCTGCCTGCTTTCATCCTTTTTTCTTTTTCTTCAAATCAGTAAATCCAAACTTGAAATTCCATGTTATAGATGGCAATATCGGAAACAACGAAACCTGCTTTGCCCTAAACTTAAAATCCGGATCTTTTACTCCGCTTTCTTTCACTTTTCCTTCTACATCTCCGCTCGGATCCATGTATAAAAAGTAAGGATTCAGTCGGTTGTAAGCGTTGTAAACACTCACCGTAATGTCAGAATAGTAATTGCGCTTATGCGGAATAATATACGTAAACCCAAGGTCTAAGCGGTGATATGCCGGCAATTGATACCAATTGCGTTTGCCATATACAAATCTTGGCTCGCCTTCGTGTATGTAAAACGAAGTGGGCAATGTAGTGCGCTGCCCCGATGAAAACACAAATGTTGCGCTCACTTTCCACCGCTTGCTTATTTCATACATAGCTACTACGCTTAGGTCGTGCCTGCGGTCGTAGCGCGCTAAAAAAGTTTCCCCGTTGTTTATCTCCGGAAACTTCCGCCACGTCCATGCCAAAGTGTAACCCACCCATCCGGTAAATTTACCCAATGCTTTTTTTACAAAAAATTCTGCTCCGGTGCTGTATCCTCTTCCGTAGGTAAACAAGTCTTCTACATCTACCGTTATCTGCCCCACTGCGCTTTCGCCATATTCTATTTGGTTGCGCATGTCTTTGTAATACACCTCCACCGATGTTTCAAACATATCATCCTTAAAGTTATGGAAATACCCCACCGCATATTGTATGCCAATCTGAGGTTTCACTTTCAGGCTGCTCGGCACCCACAGATCTATCGGCAATGTAGTGTTCGACTGCGATACCAAATGCACATATTGATTGTTTACCGAAACCCCCAGTTTTATACTGTTGTTGCTGCCCAGCTTAAATCTTGCACTCAAGCGCGGCTCCACACCCCAATAGGTTTTTATGTTTTCGTTCTTTTTAAAATGCAAGGTATCTACCGCTGTTCCTCTTTCATCAAATACTGTTTTTGAAAATGGCCCCACAAAATTGAACATAGAACCCCGCACACCAATATTGATTTTCAACCAGCGGGTAGCATCAAAATCATCTAAAAAATAGATAGCAGTTTCGTGTGCTCTTTTGGCTTCCTTATTAGTATTGTTAAAGCTCACACCTCCCGAGCTGCCGCTGGCTCTGTATGGGGTAAAGATGTGGTAGTTGTATTGCGCCCCAAACTGCATAAAGTGCCCTATTATAGGCGAGTAGTCAAAATCTAGTTTGCCCGTAAACTCCCGCACATTGCTGTTCACCCTAAAGTTAATATCCTGAAAATTGGTGTTTGCCGTAAACTCAAAATCATTGTAACAAAAAGTAGCATTGCCAAATAATTTACCGCTATACACGTGGTTCCATCTTGCTGTTACGGTGCGGTTACCCCATGGAAAATTAAAACCAAATGTACCACCCGGTGCGGTAAAGTTGAAAACATCGCGCCCAAAATATCCGCTCACATACACGCGATCTTTATCGCTGATGCGCCAGTTTAGTTTTGCATTCAGGTCATAAAAGTAATATCCGTTTCCGCCCCAGCGGCCACCGTCTATGCCTTTCAAAATTGGGCTGGTTATGGCATCAATGTACGTTCTGCGCCCCGAAACAATAAACGAGGCTTTGTCTTTCACAATCGGCCCCTGCACAGTAAGACGCGAAGCAATCAATCCAATACCACCTTCTACTTCATACTTTTTCATGTTGCCTTCTTTCATGCCTACATCCACCACCGATGAAATACGCCCTCCGTATTTTGCGGGCATTCCGCCTTTTATAACCGTGGTGTTTTTGATTGCATCACCATTAAACACCGAAAAGAAACCAAACAAATGCCCTGTGTTATACACCACCGCTTCATCCAGCAATACAAGGTTTTGGTCGGGGCCGCCACCACGCACATAAAAACCACTGTTGCCTTCGCCTGCACCGGCAATGCCCGGCAGCAGTTGCAATGTTTTCAAAATATCAATCTCGCCCATCAAGGCAGGGATGGCTTTTGCCTGCTCTATCTTTATCTCTTGCCTGCCCATTTGCGAACTTTCTACATTTGCTTTGCGCTCGGCATTTATCACCACTTCTTCTGTAACAATAGCATTGGATGATAGCGCAAAATTTTTCCGTATTTCTTTGTCCATTATCACTTGATGCACCTGCGCTTTGTAGCCGAGATACGCAACCTTTAATGTGTAAGAGCCTGCCGGAAGTGTAATGCTGTAAAAGCCATATTCATTGCTGGCTGCACCCTTACCCAGCTCCACTACATATACCGTAGCGCCAAGCATAGACTCGCCACTGGTAGAGTCTTTCATATATCCCGACAGTGTAAACTTTTGCTCGGTTTTTTGTGCTTTTAATGAAAAAGTGCAGGATAAAAACAAAACAACAAGAATGGAAAATCTGAAAGCAATGAGTGTACTTTTATTACCCATTTTTTTACATGTTGTTTTTATGAAAAATTTCACGGTGTTTTTTGTGCAGCGCGAAAATAGTTTCTAAATCGAAAGCAAAGTGTGAAAATCAACGGCAGGTAAGAAATATAGCAAAATAGTGCTGCGGTATTCAATGGGCATTCCTTGAAAGCGAAAGTGCCATTGCGCCCGTTGCAACAATGTGTTGTGAGGGGTATCCACATCACTTTCTCAAAAGTTGTATGGTTCAATCAAAAAACACTTACGTTTGTTGCCATTAGTATTTCCATGAATCCAAATTTAGTGCCCGATAAAAGTTTTACTCCCGCAGAGCAAGAAGTGGAGCGGGCGTTGCGCCCAAAACAAATTGCCGAGTTTACGGGGCAACCGCAGATTATTGAAAACCTTTTTGTGTTTATCGAGGCTGCAAAAATGCGTAACGAAGCACTCGACCATGTGTTGTTACACGGCCCCCCGGGTTTAGGTAAAACTACCTTGTCGCATATTGTAGCAAACGAAATGGGGGTAGGCATAAAAGTTACTTCGGGTCCGGTGCTCGAAAAGCCTGGCGACCTTGCCGGGCTGCTTACCAACCTTGAACCCAACGATGTGTTGTTTATTGATGAAATCCACAGGCTTGGAGTGGTGGTAGAAGAATATTTGTACAGCGCAATGGAAGATTACAAAATCGACATCATGATAGATTCGGGTCCTAATGCCCGCACTGTGCAAATCAATCTCAATCCATTTACATTGGTAGGCGCCACCACGCGCAGTGGCTTGCTCACCTCTCCGTTGCGCTCGCGCTTTGGCATCACTTGCCGTTTAGAATACTACGATGCCGAAGTGCTCAAAAAAATATTATTGCGCTCGGCCGAAATTCTTAAAGTAGAAATTGACCCCAAAGCAGCACTCGAAATTGCCCGCAGAAGCCGCGGCACACCCCGCATTGCCAATCTTTTATTGAGGCGTGTACGCGATTTTGCTCAGGTAAAAGGAAAAGGCGATATCACACTCGATATTGCAAAGTTTTCGCTCGAAGCCTTAAATGTAGATCAGCATGGTTTAGATGAAATGGATAATCGTATTCTTTCTGCAATCATAGATAAGTTCAAAGGCGGGCCAGTAGGCATTACCACAATTGCTACAGCGGTAGGAGAGGAGCCGGGTACCATAGAAGAAGTGTATGAACCTTTTTTGATAAAAGAAGGGTTTTTAAAGCGCACACCGCGTGGTAGAGAAGCTACTGAAATTGCCTATAAACATCTTGGCAAAACTCCGCCAGCCATGCGCCATAGCCTGTTTGACGAGTAAATTCACTGTTTTCATTTCAAATTCATTTTTTTGAACAACGACCTACTTTTTGCCGAAGCCAAAAAACATATTCCCGGAGGTGTAAATTCACCCGTGCGCGCATTTAATAGTGTAGGCGGCACACCTGTTTTTATCAATTCTGCTAAGGGTGCTTATCTTTTTGACGAAGTAGGAAAAAGCTACATAGATTTTATCAATTCATGGGGGCCAATGATACTTGGTCATGCCAATGAAACTGTAGTTGCCGAAGTGCAAAAGCAATTGCAATCTTCGCTTAGTTTTGGAGCGCCTACCAGCTTAGAAACAGCAGTAGCCAAACTGATAAAGCAACTGTGCCCAAATGTAGATTTGGTGCGTATGGTAAACAGTGGTACCGAGGCCTGCATGAGCGCATTGCGCGTAGCGCGGGGGTTTACAGGTAAAAACAAGTTCATAAAGTTTGAAGGTAACTATCACGGTCATGCCGATCCATTTTTGGTAAAAGCAGGTAGCGGTGTTGCTTCGCTTGGCATACATAATGTGGCTGGTGTTACCAAAGGCTCTGCCGAAGATACGCTTGTTGCTCCCTACAATAATTTACAGGCAGTACAAGATTTGATTACAAAACATAAAGGAGAAATTGCTGCAATTATTCTTGAACCGGTGGCCGGAAACATGGGTTGTATTCCACCGCAAAATAATTTTTTGCAAGGCTTGCGCAGCATCTGCAATCACGAAAACATTGTATTGATTTTTGATGAAGTAATGACAGGCTTTCGCTTGGCAAAAGGTGGTGCGCAAGAAGTGTTTGGTGTAGATGCAGATTTAATTTGTTATGGAAAAATTATTGGCGGAGGAATGCCCGTTGGTGCTTATGGCGGTAAGCAACATTTGATGGAAAGCGTTGCTCCCGTAGGTAAAGTGTATCAGGCCGGAACATTGAGCGGAAACCCAATTGCCATGCGGGCGGGCCTCACTACTCTTAGCATTTTAAGTGCTGATGATTCTGTGTATCAACATATCAATACTGTTACTAAAACTTTAGAAGCAGGCTTGCAATTTGCATTCGGACAAAAAAGTATTCCTGTGCAGATAAATCGTGTGGGAAGCATGATCAGTATTCATTTCAGCGAACATCCAATAGTTGATTTTGAAAGCGCTGCAAATGCCAATAATGAGTTGTTCAAAAAGTATTTTCATTTCTGCTTGCAATATGGTGTTTACTTGCCGCCATCGCCTTTTGAAACATGGTTTGTTTCAAATGCAATAACGCAAACAGAAATAGATAAAACACTGAGTGTTACACAAGCTTTTGTAGCAAGCCTGTAGTGTCTAATTCTGCGTTAGTTTTACTTGATTCAAACTTGGCAAAGTGCAATTTACTTTGTTAGCATCTTTGCTTATGTTCTTGCCTTTGTTGGCAAGGTCTAAGTTTACAAACTCCACATTGCCGTTGTTGCGAACACAAATTCGGTACTCGTCTTTTACATTTCCGTACGAGTCTAAATACTTTGGATTTACCGATCCATCAAACACAATCTCTGGAACTTTATCGCCAAACATAGCTGTAAATAATTGTCCAAATGCAACACTTACATCCGGTTTTCCGTTGCCGCGCTCTATTACATTGTCGTGAAAGCTGATGCCACCCGGAAACGGATCGTACAAAGTATCTTTAAATGGCTTTTGCAACGAAGCGTACGATACAATTGCCGCACTTAAAGTATTGTGCCCTTTTATCTCGTTATTAAAAACCTGGCATTCGTTGGTAGCCATTACAATAACGCCTGTACCTGCCGGAATTTCTGCAACCACCGTGCCTTTTACTCCAAAGTTGTTTACGTTGTTATTGATAATTTTATTGTTGAAAATTCGGCAGCGGCTACCATTTTTTACTGGCAATTCGGGTAAGTCGAAAACCAAAATACCGCCAGTGTTGTTTTCGCATAAATTATCGAGTACATCCGCGTCCACACAATTTTCAATTTCAATGCCCGCCACATTATCGTGCACATGGCAATTCTTTACAACAATATTTTTCGATTGCCCAACATATCCGCCTGCATCGCTGCTTCCAAATATCTCGCAATTATCCATCAACACATTTGTGCAGCCCACCGGGTAAAGTCCATACGAACCATTTTGTGTAGAATGTAATTTAGACCAGCCCACTTTTAAATTGCGAAAAGTGATGCCGTTTGCATCCTGCACTTTTATACAATCGCCTTTTGCATCCATAATGGTGAAATTTTCCAACACCACGCCATCGGCTGTAATGCGCATACCTTCTGCCCCATCTTTTTGCCCTTTAAAACTTAGTATGGTTTTGTCTTTTCCTTGGCCTCGAATGATGATGTTTTTTACACCATCCAACACAAGTGGCCGAACGAAAGTGAAAGTTCCTTCGGGCAACTCGATGATGTCTCCGTCTTTGGCATTTGCAAATTTTTCTTGCAACTGAGTTTCAAAATCATTGTTTGCTGCCGATGATGAAGATTGATTGTTGCATGAAACTAACAACATGCCGGCAATTGCAAAAGCAATAAACGAAAGGCGAATATTCATGGATGTAAATTTTTTGATGTGCGAATATATGTTTCTAATTACAATTGCCTTAGTAAAGAAAACATACTAAAATGCACCATGATAAATGCTGTAATGAACTGGAGCGGAGGCAAAGATTCTTCGCTTTCACTATGGAAAGTATTAAGCCAAAAAGAAGTGCATGTACAATGTTTGCTAACTACTATCAATAGTGCCAACGATAGAATTTCGATGCACGGTGTGCGCAGTGCTTTGCTCGAAAAGCAAGCAGATGCAATTGGGCTGCCATTGCAAAAAATTCTACTGCCCGAAATGCCAACCATGAGTGTGTATGATGAGGTGATGCAAAATGCCATGAACATTCTCAAACAGCAAAATGTAACTCATTCAATTTTTGGCGATATTTTTTTAGAAGATTTAAAGGCATACAGAGATAGCAAATTGGCAACGGTCGGCTTGCAAGGTATTTACCCTTTGTGGCAATGCAACTCAAAAGAATTGATGCGAATGTTTATTGATAATGGCTTTAAAGCGGTGTTGGTGTGTGTAAATGAAAAGTATTTAGATAAGTCTTTTTGCGGCCGATTGATAGATGATGATTTATTGGAAATGCTACCTGAAAATGTAGATCCATGCGATGAAAACGGAGAGTATCATTCTTTTGTTTTTGATGGGCCTCTTTTTAAAAAACCTATTGATTACAATATTGGCAAAATGGTCTATCGCAACTACGCAAAACCAAGCACTGATGATGATAATTGCCATAGCAATTCATCGGGCTATGACACTGGTTTTTGGTATGTAGATTTGCTTGAGTAGTTAGTTGAGTTGAAACTTCATTGCAACCCATTCGCCTTTTTGTATCAACTGTTTTTCTTGTAACGAAAGCGAAGCGCATAGTTCGCGAATTGCGGGCAAATCTTGCTCAATAAAACCACTTAGTAATACTTCACCTTTTGGGTTTAACAGTGGCATCCAATGTTGTAGATGTTCAACAATAATGTGGCGGTTGATGTTTGCCAAAATTACATCAAATTTTTCGTCAATTGCTGTTGCTGCATCACTTAGTCGAGCATCAATATTAGTGCTGTTACGTTGAGCATTTTCTATAGCATTTTCATAAGCCCACTCTTCGTGGTCAATAGCTACGGGTACTTCTACTCCCAATTTACTTGCAAGAATGGCAAGCACACCCGTGCCCGAACCCATGTCCAACAAAGATTTGTTTTTGAAGTCCATCTCTAACATCAGCGTTATCATTGATGAGGTTGTTGCATGATGCCCGGTTCCGAAACTCATTTTTGGTTCAATAATCAATTCTATTTCGGTGTTCATGGGCGCGTGAAAAGGGGCGCGAATGCCAACTTTTTCCGCTATCACAACCGGAGGGAAGTTCTTCTCCCATTCTTCGTTCCAGTTTTTTTGCTCAATCACATTTACTGCAAATTGCACATGCCCAAGATTGTTCGCATCCAATGTCAGTCGCACTTCTCCGTCATCTATGGCATCGGCTTTTATAAATGCCCGCACAGAAATATTGGTTTCTTCAAAACCTTCAAAAGGTAAATCGGAAAGCAGTGCAATTAACCATTGCTGCTCATCTTCGGACGAAGAAAAAAATTCGTATTGTAAGTATTGCATGAGTTACACTTTTTCAATCTTGTTTGAATGAATTTAGCCCTCGCTTTGCTCGGGTTTCATTTGCGGAAAAAACAATACCTCTTGAATGCTCGCTTGGTTGGTCATCAACATTGCTAACCTGTCAATGCCTATTCCGATGCCCGATGTTGGCGGCATGCCATATTCCAAAGCGCGTAAAAAATCATGATCTATAAACATAGCTTCGTCATCACCGCGCTCCATCAATTTTACTTGGTCTTCAAAGCGGGCACGTTGGTCAATTGGGTCGTTCAACTCGCTGTATGCGTTAGCAAGTTCTTTACCGTTTATCATCAATTCAAATCGCTCAACCAAGCCGTGTTTGCTGCGGTGTTTTTTGGTGAGTGGGCTCATTTCTACCGGGTAGTCAATAATAAAAGTCGGTTGCACAAATTTCTTTTCGCACAGCTCGCTGAACAATTCATCTACCAATTTACCCTTGCCCATTGTGGCATCTACATCAATGCGATGTTTTTTGCACAGGTCAAACAGCTTGGCTTCATCCATGGTGTTTACATCTTCTCCGGTGGCTTCTTGTATTGCATCCAAAATCCCTATTCTTTTAAAAGGAGCTTTAAACGAAATAATGTTTTCACCCACTTGCACATCGGTTGTGCCGTGCAGTGCCAACGCAATTTTTTCAAACAATGTTTCGGTAAAATCCATCATCCAGAAATAATCTTTGTAGGCAACATAAAATTCCAACACCGTAAACTCGGGGTTGTGTGTTCTATCCATGCCTTCGTTGCGGAAGTTTCTGCTGAATTCATATACAAAATCAAAGCCGCCAACAATCAATCTTTTTAAATACAATTCGTTTGCAATACGTAGGTAGAATGGAATATCGAGCGTGTTGTGATGTGTAACAAAAGGTCGCGCAGCGGCACCTCCCGGAATGTTTTGCAGCACCGGGGTGTCCACTTCCAATGCGCCATTTGCATTCAAATAGTCGCGAATGGTTTGCACCATTTTACTGCGTTTAATAAAGGTTTCTTTTACTCCTTGATTCACCACCAAATCAACATAGCGCTGGCGATAGCGCAACTCGGGGTCGGTAAATGCATCATAAATTTCTCCGTCTTTTTCTTTTACAATGGGCAAGGGGCGCAATGCTTTCGAAAGAAATTTAAAGTCGGTAACATGTATAGAAGTTTCGCCTGTTTTGGTTGTAAACACAAAACCTTTTACGCCTACAAAATCGCCTATGTCTAACAATTTTTTAAATACTTCATCCCATAGCGTTGCATCCTCGCCTTGCTGCAAATCATTTTTCGAAACATATAGTTGTATTCTGCCGTGTTGGTCTTCCAACACTGCAAACGCGGCTTTGCCCATCAAACGAATTGCCATGACTCTGCCTGCTATTGAAACATGCCACTTCTCGGCACCTTCTTCCGCTTTATATGTGTTGTGGATTGTTTGCGAAGTAACGTTCACTTCAAACAATTCTGCCGGATATGGGTCAATACCTAATCTTTCAAACTCTTTTAGTTTTTCTCTTCTTACAATTTCTTGTTCGCTTAGCTGGCTCATTTATTACTTTCTATTTTAGCTTTTTGTATTACGGGCGCGAAAATAACAGAAGCATGAAGAAAAGCGGGGATTATTCATTTTTCGAGAATGTATATGATGTAGTTCGGCAAATTCCTAAAGGTCGGGTTACTTCTTATGGTGCCATAGCAAAATATCTTGGTAGCGGTAAAAGTGCGCGCATGGTGGGTTGGGCTATGAATGCTGCTCATGGGCAACTGCCGCCAGTGCCTGCACAGCGGGTTGTAAATAGCAAAGGTGTGCTGTCGGGCAAAAATCATTTTGCATCGCCTACCTTTATGCAAGAACTTTTAGAAGCCGAAGGAATAGAAGTAAAAGATGATTGTATCGTGAATTTTGATACGCTGTTTTGGAACCCGGCAATAGAACTTTAGTTGCTTTATTGCAATGCCCGTTTATACATTCTTATGGTGTTTTCTAAACCAAAGTATAAGCAATCTTTTACAAGTGCGTGGCCAATGGAAACTTCCAAAAGTTGAGGAATATTTTGTTTGAAAAATTTCAAGTTATCCAAACTTAAATCATGCCCGGCATTGATGCCTATGCCAATTTCGTTGCAAAACTTAGCTGCTTCCGAAAATGATTTTATTGCTTTTTCTTTCGCCAAATTGTAGTCGTGTGCATAGGGACCGGTGTAAAATTCTATTCTATCGGCTCCGGTTATTTTTGCATTTTCTATCAAAGAATTTACGGGGTCAATAAACAATGAAACACGAATATTTTTTGCGTGTAGGCGATTAACTACTTGGCTTAGTAATTGCAGGTTTTTTTCTGTATCCCATCCGTGATCCGATGTTAACTGTGTAGGCTCATCGGGCACTAATGTGCATTGATGAGGTTGAACTGCTTCTATCATTTTTAAAAAATCTTCGGTAGGGTAGCCTTCAATGTTGTATTCGCCAACTACAATTTCTTTTAATGCGTAAACATCTTTTTTGGTTATGTGTCGCTTATCTGGTCGCGGATGAATAGTAATGCCATCGGCTCCATATCGCTCGCAATCTTTTGCAAATTGAATTATATCTGGAACATTTCCGCCCCTTGCGTTTCTGAGTAGGGCTACTTTGTTGATGTTTACACTAAGTTTGCTCATTGTTTTTCAATTAGTTATATTTTAGAACATTCGTTCTGTAAAATTGGTGGAGAATGTTGATAATCAATAGTATATGAGCGATTTAACTTAATACATTTGCCGATAAAATTAGCGAAGTATGCCACGTCCCAAACAGTACAAATATGAGGCGGTTTTAGAGAAAGCAATGGATTTATTTTGGACAAAAGGCTACAACGGCACTTCGGTTCAAGAGCTTGTTGATCATTTAAAGCTCAGCAAAGCAAGTATGTACGAGGCTTTTGAAGATAAGCATGGTTTGTTTATGGCTACACTGCACAATTACCGCAAGCGGCTACAAAACAATCTTAAAATGCTGGAAGAAATACCATCTCCGCTTCAAGCAATCAGAATCTCTTTTCAAAGTGTTATTGAAGATGTAACCGATAAGCGCCACCGCAGAGGTGGTTACTTAACCAATACCGCAATTGAAATGGCGCCTCACGATGCAGAAGTGGAACAATGGGTAATAGATTCAATGTCGGATTATGAAGAGCTATACAAAAAACTGCTTCGCAGTGCAATTGAAAAAGGCGAGTTGAAAAATGTAGAAAATATAGATGCCAAAGCATATTACCTCACCAATGTTTTGCAAGGTTTGATGGTTTATGCTAAGGTTAAGCAGGATAAAGCTAAACTCAATGCAATAATGGAGCTTTCATTAAAGCATCTTAGTTAAGTTGTGTATATTTTGTTTAGTGCCTCTTCTATTTGCAAATACAAATTTTCAAACGAACCATCATTCATTAGTTTAAAATCTGCTTGAGCAATACAAGCACCAAGATTTTGTTTGTTGATGTCGGTAGAGTTCATTTCGCGAGCTTCGTTATCTTTAAAAGTATCAAAACTAATGCGGTCGGTTTCGCTGTTGCGCCCTACAATTCTTTCGTAGCGCAATGTAGGGTTGGCATCTACGGCAAGCAATCTGAATCCTTCTAACTTACGCAGTGCTTGAATTTCGCCAACGGTTCTAATGCTTTCTATAATACTGTTGGCATTGGCATCTTTAGCTTTTTCATACAGTTGTTCTACAATGTAGCTTGGTGCATGTTTAGCTCTCAATTCATTTGCAACTTCCACCATAGAATCTCGGTTGAGCGGAAGCTTTCGTTGGTTAATAATTTCGGTTAAAAAGCCGCGCACAGAAAAATGTTTGTATCCATGCTTCTCTTGAAGGTAGTCCACTATTGTTCCTTTGCCAGCGCCAATTGTACCCGTTATTCCTATTATTTTCATTTGCAATAATTCAATTTGTAAAAATACAATGTGGATTCAGTCTTATGTTTTTTTGAGTTGATGATTTTGAAGTTGTATAATCTCAAACAAAAAATTTAAACAGCTTCTTTTCATTTTCTACAAATGTAAATCGAGGTTAATGGTAAAAGAAAATATTGATACCAATCAAAATAAATGTTTTTGAAAGTAGCTGTATTACTGTTGTGTCAATCATTATTTGTATAAAGAATGAGAAGTGGTTTTTGTAAACTTCAATTCCATTTCTGCCATAGCATTTGCATCAACTTGTCGCGCCTCCACAAACTGTTGTATCGCAAAATTATATGCTCACGGTTTACATAACTGTTTGTATTTAGCATAAAAATTTCATGTTTGTGTTTTCAATCTCTGTTATCTAAACAGACTTTTAATCAAGCAAACTAAGTACATGGCAGGTAAAAGTTTAATTATTGTAGAGTCGCCAAGCAAGGCGAAAACTATCAACAAATACTTGGGTAGCAACTTTGTTGTAACTTCCAGCTACGGGCACATTCGCGATTTGCCCGACAAAGGCGTTGCTATTGATATAGAGAATGGCTATACACCGCAGTATGAAATTAGTGAAGACAAAAAAAAGCTGGTTGCAGAACTTAAAAAGCTGGCCAAAGATGCAGACGATATTTATCTTGCAACGGACGAGGACCGCGAGGGCGAAGCCATCTCCTGGCATTTGTGCAGCGTGTTGAATTTAGATCCTAAAAAGGCAAAACGCATTACTTACACCGAAGTAACAGAAAAGGCAATAAAGAATGCGGTAAACAATCCGCGCTTTATAAATTTAGATTTAGTGAATGCGCAGCAAGCCCGCAGAGTATTAGATAGATTGGTGGGTTATGAACTATCGCCTGTGCTATGGAAAAAAGTAAAACCATCGCTTTCGGCAGGTAGGGTGCAATCTGTAGCGGTGCGCTTGATTGTGGAGCGCGAACGTGATGTAAAAAACTTTAACTCTGTAGCAACTTTTAAAGTTTCGGCAAACTTTATTGTGAGCGAAGAAGGTGGCCGCACTGCCGTATTGAAAGCCGAAAGCAACACAAAATTCAGCAAAGAACAAGATGCACTTGCATATTTAGAACAGCTAAAGGGTGCAATTTTTTCTGTAAAAGATATTGAAAAGAAACCCGCAAAGCGTACGCCTTCGGCACCGTTTACAACTTCTACTTTGCAGCAAGAAGCATCTCGGAAGTTAGGTTTTTCGGTTTTGCGCACCATGCGTATTGCACAAAATCTTTACGAGGCCGGGCATATTACTTACATGCGTACCGACTCTACAAGTTTAAGCGATTTAGCATTGGCCGATTTGGCTACTGAAATAAAGCAACGCTATGGCGATAAATTTCATAAACGCAGGCAATACACTACCAAAAACGAAAACGCGCAAGAAGCGCACGAAGCAATTCGCCCATCGGTAGTAAGTAATTTCGATATTGATGTAGAGCGCGATGAGCAACGTTTGTACGAATTGATTTGGAAGCGCACCGTAGCTTCGCAGATGAATGATGCAGAATTGGAGCGCACTATTATTTCGATAAAAAATGATAAGAATACTGATGTGTTATCGGCTACTGGCGAGGTGATAGTTTTTGAAGGTTTTTTGAAAGTTTATACAGAAGATACTGATGAAGAAGCAGATGCCGATGACGCGGCATCAACATTGTTGCCTCCGGTAAAAGTGGGGCAGGATTTGAATTTGCGCGAAATGACTGCTACCGAAAGATTCAGTAAGCCACAACCAAGATATACCGAGGCAAGTTTGGTGAAAAAGTTAGAAGAGTTAGGCATTGGTCGCCCTTCTACTTACGCCCCTACCATTACAACGGTACAGCAAAGAGGCTATGTAGTAAAAGAAAGCCGCGATGGTGTAGAGCGCAAATTCAGAGTGCTTACTTTGAAAGAGAATAACATTGATGGAGTTACCAAAACTGAAATAACCGGAGCAGAAAAAATGAAGCTGTTTCCAACAGATATAGGCTCATTGGTAAATGATTTTTTGGTCGAAAATTTTAAAGATATTCTCGATTATGGATTTACTGCCGGAATAGAAGAGCAGTTTGATGAAATAGCGCGTGGTAAAGTAGAGTGGAGCAAAATGATTGATGGCTTTTATAAGCCATTTCATTCTACCGTGCAGCAAACCGAAAAAGAAGCAAAACGTGTAACCGGAGAAAGATTATTGGGCGATGACCCTGCAACTGGCGAACCTGTAATTGCGCGAATGGGTAAGTTTGGTGCAATGGTACAAATAGGTAAAGCAGATGAAAATGACGAAAGCAAAAAACCTCGCTTTGCAAGTTTACGCGCCACACAATCTATCGAAACTATCACTTTAGATGAGGCAATGGAATTATTCAAATTGCCGCGTGTAGTTGGCGAGTTTGAGGGCAAAGATGTAAAAGTGAGCATCGGTCGTTTTGGACCCTATATTGCACACAACAGCAAGTTTGTATCGCTGAAAAAAGAGAACGACCCATATACCATTGCATTAGATGAATGTGTGGAGTTGATAAAAGCAAAACGCGAAGCCGAGGCAAATGCCTTGATTCAAGATTTTGCAGCCGAAGGAATTCAAATTTTGAAAGGCCGATTTGGACCTTACATCAAAAAGGGAAAAGACAATTATAAAATACCAAAAGGCACCGAAGCCGAGTTGATGACATTGGAAGAAGTGCTTGAAATTGTAAAAGCAGGACCTGCACCCAAAAAAGGTTCGCGATTTGGAAAAAAGAAATAGTAGCTGTTGAGTTTTTTTAATCTCAAAGGCTGAGAACATAGATATTGCCAATGCAAAACGATAAAGAAATACAAGCGTTGATTCAACTTCTTGACGATGACGACAAGGAGGTGTTAGATCATGTGTATGGCAAACTTATCGGTATTGGCCCCAAAGTAATTCCAACTTTGGAGCAAAAATGGCAAAATGATGATAACCCATTGTTGCAAGATAGATTGGAAGAAATTATCCATACTATTCAATTCGATTCACTTTTAAAAGAGGCTGGCGATTGGGCAGCATCAGAAACGCAAGATTTGCTAACAGGAGCATATATTGTTTCAAAATTTTATTATCCCGATTTGTTGATTGAGGATGTGCAGCGCGCAGTTTTTAAAATTAAGCAACGTATTTGGTTAGAGTTGAACTATAATCAAACTGCTTTAGAGCAGGTGCAAATTTTTAATCAGTTGTTTTATAACATCCACCGTTTTTCAAGTGTTCAAGGCAGCATGGAATACAATGAGTTTTGTATTAACCATGTAATAGAAACAAAAAAAGGCAACGCAATTTCTATTGGAGTACTGTATCAAATTATTGCTAACGATTTGAATCTTCCGGTATATGGGGTAACGCTGCTTAGGCATTACATACTATGTTTTTGCAAGCGCACATTGGGTAGCCTTTCTGGCGAGGAGCGACCCGAGCGCGAAATAATGTTTTATATCAATCCGGTAAATCGGGGCTCCATTTTTTCGCGCAACGAGATAAAAGAGTACTTAGATAAGTTAAATACACCCCACGAATCGCAATACTACGCACCGGCAACTAATGTTTCTATCATCAAAGAAATGATGAGTAATTTGATTGATATTCACGCTCATTTGTGTATGGAAGATAAAGTCAAAGACCTAAAAAGATTACGGAACTTGTTAAATTAGTAGTTCGGTTTTCCGCATTTTGCTTTCCTGCAAGTAAGAATGAAATTTCTTCTTTTCTTTACACCTCAATTTACACAGTATATGAGACACACATTGCTAATAATTGGCTTCATTATCGCTTTTTCGTCATGCGCTTTAAGTGTTGTAGCTCAAAGTAGTGTAAAAGTGAACAAGTCATCGGCTGGTGTTACAAATAAGCAAGGCAATGGTGCAGCAGTTTCCAAAGAGGGAACAAAAGTTTCGGGCAATAATGGAGGAAGTGCAGTTACCAATAAAGATGGCGCAGCAATAACAAGCGCAAAAGGAGGTAAGGCAAGTGCCGAGAAAGGTAAGGTGCAGGCAAAAAGTGTATCGGGCAAAGGGGTGGAAGCCAACAAAAAGGGGCTTGATGTAAAAGGAAAAAATGGAGGAATGCAGATTGAAAAAGGGAAGTTTGAGATAAAAAGCAAAAAGTTAAATGTTAAAATTGGGGATAAGTAATGAAGTTCTCCACTTAAAGATATGATTTTCGCAGAGGCAGATAGTTTTTTACGTTAAGTGGAAAATTGGCACGGTCTTTGTCTTGTAAATGATTAGTAAACTGAAATAAAAAAATTGGCACAGTATTTGTTTGGGTATTAACAAATAATTCAAATCAACACTTATGAAGATTTTTCTACAATTATCAGCATCCCTACTTTTTTTAAACACTGCTTTTGCTCAAGCCCCGGCAGTGCCTAATTACACGTTTTTTAATTCGGGCGATTCGGTTTTTTTGGAACCGGGTGCACTTTTGCATATAGGAAAAGATATTGATGCTGGTCCTTCGGGTACCGATGGAGATTTGGTTGTGAAAAATGAAACCGGAAATAGCGATGGATTTTATAATGATGGAATCATTTCTGTTTCTGGAAACATATATTATGGCGATACTGTAAATGGAAATGACTATAAAAACCCTGTTTTGAAACCAGCGGGTTTCCTTTCAGGCTATGCCGAAAGAATGGTATCGCTTACGGGCGATGGCAACATTCAATACATCAAAGGTTTTTTAGACCAGCCAGAGCAGTCTTTCTATAATTTTGCAATTGATAAAGCGGGAGCCGACCCTGCAAAAATTGTGATGGAAACCGACATTCGTATAAACGGCTCTTTACTATGGAATCCTAAACAAGCAGTGGCATCTACTTTTGACTATAATCAATCTGTTTTAATGTCGAGTGGTGATTACGATTCCGACAATGCTTATGGTGGTAAAGGAGTACTTCAAACATACCTTGCCAGCCAAGACTATGAAGTAGATGTTACAAACCCAGCACCCACTGCAATTGCTGGTTATACGCCACTTCAAAGTAATGCTTCGGCTGTTATCAGTTCTATCGAGAATCGGGGCGCACAAGGTGTTGGCTTTGGCGGCTTATCAAGAGCGGTAAATCCAACTTATGTTGGTAGTGATTATGTTTTCCCTATTGGAACAAATAATGGTGGATACAATGCAATAGCTATGAATTTTACAGAACTTCCTGCGGGTACAAAAAAATTGCGCGGATTGTTTGTTGATGGAAATGTGGGTTCTGTTAATTATCACCACTATGGAAACTTAACTTGTTCGAACCAACCACAGTGGTTTATTTTTGATGAATTCACCGGACAAGGATATTGGAGTTTTGATGCTGAAGACAATGGAAACAATTACAAATACAGTCTTAAAGCTTATCCAAGCAATTATAATACTGGTGCAGATTTTAACAACAGAAGAATGTTGAAGTATAGCAGTGCTATTGGAGACATTCCAAATGATAATTTATGGACCGATCAAGTTGTGCAACCAGAGTATTTGCTATCTCCAACTAAATTAGACACGGTTTTAAGTAATCACACCACTTTTAATAATGCAAGTGCTTGTTTTAATGACCCAACATCGCAGGGTGTTCCGGGTGGACCTTATATTGGTTTCTCACACTTTCAAATGGGTGGTAATGGATCTAGCGCATTGCCTGTTGAGTTAGTTTCGTTGAAGGCATTTCCAGTAGATAATGAGTTTATAAGAGTAGCTTGGACCACTGCTACCGAGATAAACAACAAGCAGTTTGATGTATTGAGAAGTGAAGATGGTTTACAATTCTTTAAAATTGGTGAGGTTGCTGGTAATGGAACCACCACCGAGATTAAAGACTACACTTTTGATGATAAAAATGTGCTGCCAAACACTACATATTACTATCGTTTGAACCAAGTTGATTTTGATGGCGAAGAAGAACTTTCAAATATTGTTTCTGCTGCCATTACTGGATCTGCGAACGTAGTTATCAGCGAGTTTGTTCCAAATCCAACCCGCGAAACTTCTCGTTTGTTCATCACTTCGCCTACCGACATTAAACTGGACGTAACTATGTTTAATGCAATCGGTCAAGAAATTCAATCTTCAACTATTGAACTTCCTGCTGGTGTTCAAACTCCTTTTGTTGTAGATGGACATGTACTTGCTGCAGGCAATTACTTTGTTTCTCTAAAAAATGAAAGTCTGTTTATGACACGTAAATTGGTTATCACCGCTCACTAAAAAAAGAACTTCTTTTTGATTTGGTTCAAAGCCCTGCTTATCTATCATAAGCGGGGCTTCTTTTTATAAGTTTACGTTGGTTGCAACAGAAAGTTTCATCAACAATAATTTTTTTCAAAAAAATTATTGTTGATGTTTTCAATACAACAAAATGGAATGGGGATTAGTTTTTCAGCAAAGCCAATACAGTTATCAGCTTTTGGCGCAATTGCTTTCTATCAACTATAAAATCTAAGAAGCCGTTTTCTAATTGAAATTCAGAAGTCTGAAAACCTTCGGGCAATTTCTTTTTTATGGTTTCCTCAATAACGCGAGGACCTGCAAATCCAATTAAAGCCCCAGGTTCGGCAATGTTCAAATCGCCCAACATGGCAAAGGATGCAGTAACACCACCGGTAGTAGGATTAGTCATCAATGATACAAAAGGTAATTTGGCTTCGGCAAGCAAATGAAGTTTTGCGGCTGTTTTGGCCATCTGCATTAATGAGTATGCACTTTCTTGCATTCTTGCCCCACCCGATTTTGATATGATGAGCAAAGGGGTTTTATGTTCAATAGCGTAGCTTATTGCTAAAGATATTTTTTCGCCAACCACACTACCCATAGAGCCGCCAATGAAGCGAAAATCCATTGCTGCAATTGTTAGGTTTTCGCCACCCGCTTTGCCCGTGGCCACGCGCAGTGCGTCCTTTAAGCCACTATTTACTGTAGCTTCGGTTAGTCGTTTGTTGTAGGGTTTTAAATCTACAAACTGAAGCATATCTACTGCACCAATGTTTTCAAAGTGTTCTGTCCATCGGCTATTATCGAAAATTAAATCAAAGTAATCGTCTGCATCTATTTTTTCGTGATGATTGCAGAGCGGGCAGGTATAGGCATTGCTTTTCATTTCAGTAACCAGCATTGCTTTTTTGCAGCTGCTACACTGATGCCACACGCCATCTGGTGCTTCTTTCTTCTCGCTTGTAGAAGTTTCTACACCTTTCCTAATTCGTTTCCACCAACTCACTTGTTCAATTTGAAGATGATATGATTTGAAAATTTACAGAATGGAGTGGTAGAATTTGGAGTTTCATTTCCAAACTACATTGCCTCCCAATTCTCAAATCAGTTATGCAATAGTAATCTCTTTTGAAAGATAAACGTCTTGAATAGCATTTAACAATTTAACACCTTCGCCTAATGGGCGTTGGAATGCCTTGCGCCCGCTAATTAAGCCCATGCCCCCAGCGCGTTTGTTGACTACTGCCGTTGCCACCGCTTCGGCCAAATCGCTTTCGCCACTCGATGCGCCACCGCTATTGATTAAGCCCACACGCCCCATATAGCAATTTGCAACTTGATAACGAGTAAGGTCAATTGGGTGGTCGGTAGTTAAGTCGCTGTAAACTTTTTTATGTGTTTTGCCAAAGTTCAATGCGTTGTAGCCACCGTTATTTTCGGGCAATTTTTGTTTAATAATATCTGCTTGAATAGTTACACCTAAGTGATTTGCCTGGCCTGTAAGGTCGGCAGAAACATGATAATCTACACCGTCTTTTTTGAATGCACTATTGCGGGTGTAACACCACAAAACTGTTGCTAAGCCTAACTCGTGTGCGTATTCAAAAGCTTCAGCAACTTCTACAATTTGGCGTTTGCTTTCTTCGCTGCCAAAATAAATAGTTGCACCCACGGCTGCTGCGCCCATGTTCCAAGCATCTTTTACTGTTCCAAACATTATCTGGTCGAAACTATTGGGATAGCTGATAAATTCATTGTGATTTATTTTTACAATAAATGGAATTTTATGTGCGTATTTACGCGCTACAATACCTAACACGCCATAGGTAGATGCTACCGCGTTGCAGCCACCTTCAATGGCAAGTTTTACAATGTTTTCTGGGTCAAACATTGGCACGTTTGGCGCAAAAGATGCACCAGCACTATGTTCAATGCCTTGATCTACAGGTAGAATGGATACGTATCCTGTGCCAGCTAATCTGCCTGAATTTGTAATAGAACTTAAATTGCGCAACACCTGAAGTGAGCGGTTACTATCGCGCCACACATTGTCAATATAATTTGGATTGGGCAAGTGCAATTGCTCTTTGCTAATGGTTTTGCTTTCGTGATTAAGCAGATAGTTTGCTTTTTCTTCTCCTATTAGTTTCGCAATATCAGAATGCGTCATTTGTATATGTTTATTTTAAGAAGCGCGAAAATAGGATTTTAGACCAATTGAAATAACCGTATTGCATTCATTGGCAATTTACCGCCCAAATAATTGCGCACCAGCATAGCTGCTGACGAAAACTTTAACCTTTGTTGTTAGCCTAAATGAATCAATGACTTATATTCGTACTCCATGAAAAAAGTTTGGTTTTTGCCGGCAGTGGCATTGTTTATTGTGGTTTTGGCAACTGTTGCGTATTTCAAATTTTCGGTTCGAGAAGAGGAGGAGGAAGAAGAAACAGCCCACCTTGAGCATACCGTGCCTGTGCAAATTGTTCGCTATGGAATGAATTTGACCGGTTGTAAATTACTTTCATGTTCGGTAGAGCCACGAGAGTTGCTTACCGATATTTTTTCTAAGCACAACATCGCAACATCGGTAGCAGCTTATGTTATCAATGAATCGAAAGACATTTTCAACCCACGAAGAATGAGAGCCGGAAACAATTATACTGTTGTTATGGCTGATACTGACACCGGCATGATTCCTAAAAAATTGATTTATGAAGAAGATAAGGTGAATTATGTTGTGTTTAACCTCGAAGATTCCTTGTATATCTATCGTGGCAAGCACCATGTTAAGCGCGAGCGTAAGGAAGTGGGAGGCATCGTTAATAGTTCTTTGTACGAAACTTTAGAGTCAAACAACATCCCATCGGCTATAGCCGTGCGTATGGCAAATATTTTTGCTTGTGCGGTAGATTTTTACCGAATTCAGCAGGGCGATTACTTCAAGATTATTTATGATGAAGATTTTGTAGAAGGCGAAAGCGTAGGAGTGGGAACAATTCACGCATGTTTATTCAATAGCAGCGGAAAAGATTTTCAGGCCTATTACTTTGAAAAAGAAGGCTCGCACGAAGGCGATTTTTATGATGAAAAAGGCGAAAGTATGAAACGTCAGTTTCTAAAAGCACCGTTAGAATTTTTTCGCATCAGTTCACGTTTTGCGAAATCGCGTTTGCACCCAGTTACCAAAGTTAGAAAGGCGCACCTTGGTACCGATTATGCTGCTCCATACGGCACTCCAATTATGGCAACGGCCGATGGGGTAGTAGAAGATGCTTGCTATAAAGCAAACAATGGCAATTATGTAAAAATAAGGCACAATGGGCAGTTTAAAACTCAGTATTTGCACATGAGTAAAATTGCAAAAGGAGTGCGCTCGGGTTCGCGAGTAAGACAGGGTGAAGTGATTGGATACGTTGGTAGCACAGGCTTGGCAACAGGACCTCACGTTTGCTATCGTTTTTGGAAAGATGGGCAGCAAGTAGATCCTTTTAAGCAAAAAATGGCAACCAGCGAGCCGCTTCCTACAAAATACAAAGCCTCTTTTTTACAAAAAATTGCTCCACTTAAAACTACTTTAGTTTCAATGGAAATTGACTCGAAGAAAAATTTACAAGCTAATGCCAATGAATCTTCTTCTGCAAATTTGCGTAATAGCAGATAACCCACACTGTGCCCGATTAATTTTGTAACAAAAAACTCCCTCTGATGAAAGGCGCACGATACGTTGTATTATTTTTTCTGTGTTGGGTATTTACAACCAAGGCTCAAGTACTTTTTTATGAAGATTTTCAACAAGGAATTCCGCATAACATAACATTGGTGAATGGCGATGCGCAAACTCCGGCAGCGCAAGTTGCTTTTGTAAACAATGCTTGGGTAACTGCAGAGTATAATTCTATAACTAAGGATTCGGCAGCCGTAAGTACTTCGTGGTACACCGTTGCCGCAACGGCCGATGATTGGATGATTACAAATGCTATTACACTTTCGGGTAATTCAACTTTAAGCTGGGAGGCATTTGCTTCGGATCCTGATTTTCGCGATGGCTATGAAGTAAGAATTTCTACATCGGGAAACACATTGGGCGATTTTACTACGGTACTTTTTAGCACTGGTGCCGAGCAAACTACACCTATTGTTCGCTATGCTAACTTAAACCCTTATACAGGGCAAACTGTTTATTTGGCTTTTCGAAACAATTCATTCAACAAAAATTTATTGTTTATTGATGATATAAAAGTGGAGTTAAAGCCACCTTTCGATTTGGGTATAGATATAAGTGCAAGCCCCACGCCTTTTACTTTGATTCCTCGCTCGCAACAAAAGACATTTGCACCATCTGCAACTGTAATTAATGATGGGTCAAATACACTTAGCAGTTCAAAAGTATTTGCAGCAATTTATAGAAACACTCATTTACTAAAGTTAGATAGCATTGATGTTAGTTCTCTTGCAACCGGATTGGTTGCTACTGTTGTATTTCCGCCATACACCACTGCCGATACAGGAAATTATAAACTGGTGTATTTTACTAAAATTCCTCAGCAGGATGGCAATAGTTTAAACGATACTGTGAAGTATAATTTTATTGTTACAGATTCATTGTATGCTCGCGATAACGGAGCAATAACCGGAGTAACAAGTATTGGTGCAACAAATGGCGAGTTTGGGCATACCTTTGATATTGTAAATACGGCACGAGTAAAAGCCGCAACAGCATACCTCAATAATCCTTCGGTGGGGTCGGTTACAAAGTTCAGATTGTATAACTTTTCAAATGCACCGGGTGCTTTAGTTGATTCTACTGTAAGTTATGTAACCACCCTTGCAGACTCATTAAATGGTAAAATACTTTCCCTTAACTTTATTGGCAGTACAAAACTTGTAGCGGGTAAATACTTGCTGGTAATTGTGGAGCAAGGCGGCAAAAAGTTGAATGTGGGTACAACAGATGAGGTGTATTCGCAAAGAGTAAACTGGTATCGCTATTTTGGTAATCCTTTCTTTCGCTGGGCAAGTGGCGAGGAGTATGATTCGCTTAGTGCAAGCCAGGTGTATACAAAAGTGTTTGCAATGCGTTTAAATTTAGAGAATGCTTGTAGTGTATCCCCTGATTTTGGCTTTGTTACCAAGCCAACCTGCACTAACAAAGGCTCAATTACAATCAACTATACAAGCGATAATGTTGCGCCATATCAGTATAAATGGTCAACCAATCAAACAACTGCTGCTATCAATAACTTAACTCCTGGTACTTATGTAGTTACCGTTACTGATGGTGCGGGTTGCAAGTTTGTAGGCAGAGATACTATTAAGATTGTACCAATTACAATTTCGATGCAGGTAAGTGATGTAAGTTGCAAAGGTGGCGATAATGGTTTTGCTACAGCAAATTCTAATGGCGGTAATGGCAGTTATACCTATGTGTGGAATACAGTTCCGGTGCAAACGGGTAAGATAGCAACGGGTTTGCGCCCGGGTGTTTACACAGTAACTGTTACGGATGGAAGTTGTGTTTCGTCAACGATTGCGCCAGTTGTGGAGCCGGCTACAAATTTAGTTGTGAGTGTTTCGCAGCGTGTGAATCCGAGCAATGCGAGTGCAAATGACGGCAGTATAACGGTAGCTGCCACGGGCGGTGAATCGCCTTATCAATACGTATGGAACGATTCTGTTGTGTCGCAGACTATTTCTAATATTTCTACCGGAAAGTATTGCGTATCCGTAACAGATAACAGACAATGTGAGGCTGAAAAATGTGATACAATAGGAGTGGGGGTAAGTATCAAAAATATTGAAGCCGAAATGCTAAAACTTTATCCTCAACCTGCTTCTCATTCACTATTGATTGAAACTACTTTGCAGAATTATGCTGTAGGTATATTTGATATTCGCGGGGCTTTGCTGATGAGCAGTGATAACGAAAGCAATTCAACAACAATTGATGTTGCTGCACTTCCTTCGGGTATTTATCTTTTGCAATTGATGCATGATGGTGGCATGTTGCAGCGCAGAGTGGTTGTGGCGAGATAGTTTTTACCCAATCTTTATCAAAGCATCCAGCACTTTTACCACAGCAGGACAATATTGTGTGTTTAATAAAGTAGTATTGGTGTAAGCAAAAAAGTCGCCTGAATCTGTATAAGGATACTTGCGACAATCGCCCGGGCGGGCATCATAAATAGCGCATTTGTTATCGCTCTCCAGAAATGGACAAGGGCTAGTTTTTACTACATAATCTCCATCTTCATCTAAGCGCAGATATGTTTCAATCATGGCAGATTCTTTCATGCTTGTAAACTTTGCAATGCGCGAAATATCGGGTGTTTTGAAGCGTGGCGAAATGTTGGTGCAGCAACCTGCACAATTCAAACAATCAATTTCCTGAAATGCTTTGTCGTGCAACTCCGGCAGTCGCTTTTCTACCCCTCGTTGGCGCGCAGCGCGCTTGAGGTATTGTGCATACTGCTTTTTGTTTTCCTTTCCTTTTTTGAGGATGTTATCGTATTGCATGGTGTAAAGATAGCGACAGTGATGTCAACTGAGAGGGCATATTTTTTGCAATATGTTACAATGGTTAAAAAAAGCCCCGGCATTGCTGTCGGAACCTGGGTGCAGGCTAGGAACATATCAGACCTCTTTCATTTGACGTCCTCTTTCTTATTCTCCCCTCCACGAGAGGGACACAAAGATGAATTATGAAAGAGGTCTATTCTGTTCCATTTACATCAGGGGTATTATCAATCTTTTCAAATATCATACTGATTGATACTTCTAACTCTTTTTTCTTTCTAAAGAATGTTGTGCTTCTAATTTTTTGAACACTTTTAATACGGCATCTGCAACATCTTTATCGCGTGTGGTAATTGTAACAGGTTTGGAAATGATATCTGCAAATTCTTTTGCCCGATTCATGTCGAAATCAAACAATTTACAATAATTCAAAAAGACCTGTTTAGTTAAAAAGTCTTCTCCGCTTTCCATCTTACTGACGTGCGACTTATCTACTTTCAAAGCCTTTGCTACATCAACCTGTGTGAAAGAAATTTTTTTGCGGTAATGTTTTAGAAGAGCGCAAATAGTATCCATCAGGTGGTATTTTGATTGGGCTAATTTGCAATTTCAATCTTAAACCTGCAACTCTTTACAAAAACTAAATGCAGCACTATGATTTTAATACTGTTAAAGGTTGCGCGAAAGTTGCCGGATAATTCCAGAAAAAGATGCGCGAAAAATGTTATGAAAATGTATGAAAGTTTTGTGAGGGTAAGTTGTCATCGGCTCTATTTGCCCTCAACAAAAACAAACAGATTATGCAACAATTATTCTTTTTGATGTTGCTGGTGATTTCTACTGCAACAGTTTGCACAGCACAAAGTATTTCGGGTAATGGTTTTGAGGTGCATACCCGATTGAAGCATCCTAAAGCAAAACTATCTACAGTGAACAGGGATTCTATTGTTGCCCGCATCAATGCAATACCAGACACTGCATTGCAAACGGCAACATTTGTTTTCACGGCAGCAGATATTAGCGATATAACAGCAATAGAATTAGCACTGATTGATAGCCGCAACCATAAAGACTGGGAAACAGATTCGCTTTCTGTAGAGCGATTAGACAGTAAACTGCATACGCAGATACAGGAGAGGTAAGCATAGGGCGAACGCTTGCCCGCAACATTCTTCATTTCTTTTACGATAGTGCATACCATCCCGAGCCACAATTGCCTGCGGGTATTATGTCGAAAAAGGAATGGAATGAAGAGCAGCAAGAGATACAAGAGAAAGCACCTTCACCAGTAGAAACCAAGCTAATAGAGCAACTTATAGTTAATGTTTATCCTAATCCTGCAAAAGATAAATTGTTTGTTGAATACATTATACCAAATGGCAAAACTGAAGGGTTGATAGAAATGTATGACGTACATGGCAGGGCTGTTAAAACAATTAACTTGCACAATAGCCTGGGCAAAGAGGAAATCAATATTTCAGACTGGCAAAATGGAATATATCACTACAAAGTAATTTGTGTAAATTGCAATACCCAATCGGGTAAAGTTGTTATCATTAAATAAATGTTTTAGGTGTATCGGCTCATTTTTCTCGTATTGTTGTTAGGTGCTGTTATTTTCAGTCATGGTCAGGGATTTAACAAGCGATATAAAATAAACCTGCCTAGTGCATTAGGTAGCGCTATCGTAGAAAAAGACAATAAATTTTACACTGTCAGTTTGGTAAGTGACAGCATACCCAACTTCAGAGCCTGCATATCTTTTAATAGCTTTGATGATACAGGTAAAGTGCTTGTGTCAAAAATATTTAGAGTTACGGGAGCTTATAGTGTAGAACCCAGAAACAATCTTATTCAAACAAACGATAATGGTTTTGCAAATGCAGGTTATATATACAGAGACACAATTAATAAGGATGAAGCTCTATTAACAAAGTATGACTCTACAGGTGAAGTTGTGTGGTATAAAACTTTCGGCAGTGGTGTTGCTAACAGTCAATTTTTTGTTTTTCAAGATTTGATACAAACTGATGACATGGGTTTTTTGGCTGTCGGTTCTGTTCAGCGGAATACTTTCAGAGGTAGCATTGTTGTTCTCAAAACAGACAGTTTAGGCAATGAGCAGTGGCGGAAATTTTATAACCATCAATATTGGTCGCTTACAGGTACAGGAATTTACAAGAGTGATAGCGGATATATTGTTACGGGCTTAGATGATAATTATCCATTAGGCACCTTAGAAGATAAAGTATATCCCTACATGATGGAGATAGACACGGCAGGTAATGTGTTGTGGAAGTGGTTTTACACCGCCAACGACAAAACAGCCGTAACCTATACAGGGATTAGAGCAGATGATGGTGGATATATTTTAAGTGGATATAAAATAGTAGGGCAGCAATCAGGAGGTGGGGACACATACAAAAAACTATTGGTCATGAAAATTGATAGCAATAAGAATGTGTTATGGCAACAAACGGTAGGAAATTTCACCGACAAAGACTCCTTCACTTATGAAAGGATGGGTAAAGCAGTATTAGATTCAATGGGTAATATAACCGTTTGTGGAACTACAAAATTTATCAGAGGCGGAACATTTTATGAAAATGCCGGATTTGTAACAAAGTTAAATACATCGGGAGTAATAAAATGGTCAAAGTATTACTACCTAACAAATGACACAATTCCTGTAGCTGTGGGATGGAATGAGTTCAATGGAATAGTCGCCAATACAGATAGAGGCTATACGTTGGTAGGAGAAACTACAGATGGATTTAATGGCGGAGCAGGTCAGCAGTTATGGTTAGTGCGGGTAGATAGCAATGGCTGTGTGCAGGAAAACTATTGCAGCGGTAGCAAGCCTGTGGGCATTGAGGATATAAGGCTGCCGCCTATAGAAGCTAAAGTTTACCCCAACCCTGCAAGCAACAGATTAAATATAGATTATGTATTGCCCGATGGCAAAACAGAAGGTATGGTTGAACTGTATGATGTACATGGAAGAGTTGTGAAAAAGGTTCAGGTGATGAGTGCGATTGGCAAAGAAGAAATAAACATCAGTGACTGGGAAAACGGAATTTATCATTACAGGTTTATCTGCGTACATTGCAACACCCTGTCGGGCAAAGTCGTCATTATAAAGTAAAAGGAATGTTTAGACAGATAGCGATATTGTTTACACTTATTGCTGTAACTACAAGTTACGGGCAAGGATTCAATAAACGATATAAACTAACGTCTCCTGCCTTATATGGTGTTGGCATTGTTAGTGCTGATGCAAAGTACTACACAATCGGTTATGGTGGCGATTCCGCGCAAAATGAGATAGCTATTTTTACGGTATTTAATGATACCGGTAGAGTATTGTCTAGTAAGACGTTTCGTGTTGATAGTAGTGTAGTGTGTGCTCCGGGAAGAAATTTAATCAAAACGCATGACAATTGTTTTGTAAATGGAGGCTATCTATTGCGCAGTGCGGCTATTGGAAGCGAGGCACTTATATTAAAGTATGATACTACAGGCAATGTAAAGTGGTATAACTCATATCCAAGCGGAAACAGCAACAATCTCTTTTTCGCTTTCCGAAATATTGTTGAAACTGAGGATAAGGGTCTTTTGGCTGTTGGAACAATACAACATCCAACTTTCAGATGTAGTATTGTTGTTCTCAAAACAGACAGCTTAGGCAATGAACAATGGAGGAAATTCTATAACCATCAATATTGGTCGCTTACAGGAACAGGGGCTTATAAAAGTGATAATGGGTATATTGTTACGGGTATAGATGATAATTATCCATTAGGAACATTAGAGGATAAAGCCTATCCCTACATGATGGAGATAGATACAGCAGGCAATGTTCTATGGAAGTGGTTTTATACTGCCAATAACAAAACAGCAGTAACCTATACGGGTATTCGCACAGATGATGGTGGGTATATCCTTTCAGGCTATAAAATAGTGGGGCAGCTTGCAGGGGGAAGCGATAGATTAACACGAGGGTATGTGATGAAAGTTGATGTCAATAGAAATGTAGTTTGGCAAAAAATTATTGGTTACGAAGAAGACGGTTATGCAATTTGTCATTTTAACAAAGCGGTGAAGAACGCTAATAACAGTTTTACGTTTTGTGGTTTGCAAGCTACAAGAGTATCGGTATCTCCTGATAGGGGTGGGTGGTTTGGTTATTTGGCAACTTTATCTGAAAATGGTGATAGCTTATGGGATAGATACTACTATATAACACAGGATAGTTTTGCGAATACTAATGAATTCAATGGAATGGTAGCCAATGCCGATGGAGGTTATACTATGGTGGGAGAAGCAAATGAAATGATGGCAAATAGTGCAGGTCAACAACTATGGTTAGTGCGGGTAGATAGCAACGGCTGTGTGCAGGAAAACTATTGCAGTGGCAGTAAGCCGGTGGGTATTGTTAAAGAGCCTGTTAATGAGGGTAGATTTAAAATTTATCCTAACCCTGCAAGTAGTAAATTGATAATAGAATTTGAAGCGATACGAGCAGATGCATATTCGGTTTATGACCTTGCAGGACGGGTGGTTTTAAGTGGGTTAATAGAAAGTAATTTGCAGCAAGTGAATATTGGTGATTTAAGCAAGGGAATGTATTTGATTCAGTTAAGCCAAGCTGAAAAAAGGGCAGGAGTGAGTAAGATACTTAAGGATTAGAAAATCTTTACCAAAGATTTAAAAACACCAATATCTATGAAATACATTTTACTGCTAATTACGTTACTTTCTACTATCCACATCACACGAGCACAACAATGGTGCGAAAAAGGTGCAAAATGGACTTACAGTTATACAGGTTTTAGTACTCAAGGTTATGTAGAATGCGCCTATGAAAAGGATACGGTGATAAATTCCAAAAACTGTAATAAGATAACAGTTTTGAATGTAATAGGTTATTATTCTTTCTCGCCAACACCATTATCTATTGATACTTTTTATAGCAAATCGCACTATACCTTTTCAAGAAACGACACAGTTTATTTCTGGCAGGATTCTGCTTTTGTAGCCGTATATTATTGGGGAGCAGCATTAGGCGATACTTTGCAAATAAAGCAGAAGGCCTATTGTGATAATAGCGATATAAAAACCGTTGTTGACTCAATAGGTTTTTTACAAATCAACAACTACTCACTGCGTTTTTACAGAACCCAAACTGTAATATCTAATCAAACACCATTTTATTCCCCTGAAAAAGTTTTTATTGTTGAAAGATTAGGTGCAACCTCCGAATTTTTACTTCCCTACTATCATTGCATCACCGATCCTGCATATAATTTTTTACGATGCTACGAGGATGATTCATTGGGGTTATACATGTCCGGCAGTACTTGTAAATTTCAGTTTACAGACATTGTCGCGCCTGCTTCTGATATCGAAATACTTGTTCATCCTAATCCTACAAAAGGCAATGTAACCCTTACTACACAAGGGCTTGCAGCAGATACTTATATGGTGTTTGATTTAACAGGACGTGTTGTTTTAAGCGGAGCAATCACAGGCAGTACACAAACTGTTGATGTCAGTACTTTAAGTAAAGGAGTTTATTTGCTTAAAGTATCAGATAAAGGCAATGCAGTGCGCAATGGGAAGTTGATGAAAGAGTAAGAGGGTTGTGAGGAAATATAAGCAGGCAGAAAAGATACAAGTTGAAATTATACAGACTCGACATTTGCCTTTACAAAGGCATCGAATGCTTCTTCGGCAATGCGTTGCTCATCCATTTTTTTAATGCTTTCTGAAACTTCTAAAGGAACATCTTTAAGGATGGAAGTATTATTGGTAAGAGAAGTATCAGCAAGGAAATTTATCTTTTTGCGTACGGTATCGGTAAGTTGAAAACCAATAGTTACACTGCTGCTGTTATTGTTCAACTCCGGCATTGGGCGCAATACCGAAACAACAAAATACTCGTATCCTTCAGGATGCTTTGCAATACAGGCAAAAACCTTGGTGTCTTGCGCCTGCTCCTGATGCTGTTCATTCAAATGCTCTACGATTGTTTTGGTTACCCAACGTTGGAAGTGTTGTTCGTGCTGACGCGCTTCAAAGTTTTCTTTTTGCCTGCTGATGTGCAATTCCTTTGAAATTTCTTTCAGGTGTTTTTCAGGGGTTTTGCTGCTATATCGAATAAAGAACAATTCATTGAAGCCAAAAAACTTTGGCAACAGGTTGCTCATGCGCTGAAACAACATTTCGGGAGAAGCCTGGTATTTATCTAATAGCTTAGTGATGAAAGAAGCATCCCAGGTTACATTGGCAAAAAGCTCTTCGAGGTCGCGCAGAAAGAGTGTCTTGTTGATGTGCAGGCATTGTGCGAAATAAGATGCCTTAGAGTTGTTTAATACATGATCGAAGCTTTCCGCCTTTAACCATGAAGTGGTAAGCGGTCGCTTGTCTAACTTTAAATAGCTGAAACCAAGTTCACGACCAAAAAGAAAAGTCTTTTGCTGGTCGGTTAGTTTTGAGTTATAAATCAAATGCGCAGACTTTACATCTTCCTTTGAGTTCTGTTTTTGTTCCTTAATAAAAACACTTCTCAGTTTTTGTAATGGCGGATAATCTGCAAAATCAGTAGCAGAAATTTTGTAACCGAATTTTTCCTGCAGCAACTGTACATACATGGTAGTTGAAACAGGTGGAGCGCATTCAAAGCCGGTATCGTTTCTGAATTTCTCTGTGGCAATTTCTATTTCTTCGAAGTAATTATCATTTAACTCCTGAAATGAACGCAACGCAGCAAAATAAAAATGCTCTTGTTTCAGGTTATAGTTGCGGGCAATTTCGTAAAGTGTGTTTACCAAAGCAGCAACCTTTAAAGGTGCATTGGCAATGATTCCGGTGAGTAAATTTTTATCTAAGCCAAATGTTTCAAATGGTAACTCATTCAGAATATCAAGGTTCAGAATTTGCCCGACAGGTGAAAGTGTTTTACCTAATTTGAGGGAAACCAACTGGTCGTAAGGAACATCTAATGCCTTTGATAACTCAGTAATTTTTTCAGTTTTAGGATACTTCTTTCCTTTTTCAATTTCGTTGAGGTAAGAAACCGAAACACCGCTGCGCTCACTCAATTCCTGAAGCGAATAGCCACGCGAATTGCGCAACTCCTTCACTTTCAAACCAAAAATGAAGTTGATATTTTCTTTAGTTGTATTTTCCATAATGTAGAATTGTGCGCAGTCGTTGCGGGTGGCGATACCGCAAATAAAGCGAAAATCTTTCAAGGGCGAATTTCCGCATGTACAATATTTCTGTTCAATCCAAAAAATAAATGCCGAGATTTTTAAGGATACATACCTTTGCATTCTAGTCTAAAATCTACCTTGAAATTCATCACGTAGATTACAAAACTTTCTAGAGTAATAAATGAACAGAAATCCTCGCTACCGCGAACTTATTGAGCAGACATTTGATTTTCCGCAACGCGAATTTGAAATCAAAGATACTTCGCTGAACTTCAACAATTTGCCACTGATGGAAATTATTGAAAAATACGGCTCGCCATTGCGTATCACTTATCTGCCAAAAATTGGGCAACAAATTCAAAAAGCAAGAAGGTTGTTTCATGCTTCTATTGCGAATAATGATTACAAAGGCAACTACACTTATTGCTATTGTACTAAAAGCAATCACTTCTCTTTTATAATTGAAGAGGCTTTAAAAAGCAATGTACAGTTAGAAACATCCAGTGCTTTCGATTTTGAAATTATTCGTTCGCTTGAGGCAAAGAAAAAACTGACAAAGGACATTACCATTGTTTGTAATGGCTTTAAAACTCAACGATACATTGATTACATCACTGATTTTATCAAGGCTGGGTACAAAAATGTAATTCCGGTAATTGATAACATGGATGAGTTAGATAAATATGCAAAGCTTGACGAGCCAATGAATATTGGTATCCGCATTGCTGCGGAAGAAGAGCCTAAGTATGAATTTTATACTTCGCGTTTGGGCATTGGCTACAAAGACATTATTCCATTCTTTAAAGAGAAAATTCAAAGCAATCCGCGCTTTAAACTGAAAATGCTGCACTTCTTCATTGATACAGGCATTAAGGATGTAAATTATTATTGGACAGAGTTTCACAAGAGCCTGAAAGTGTATTGTGAATTGAAGAAGATGTATCCCGAACTTACCTCGCTGAATCTTGGCGGTGGAATGCCCATCAAACAATCACTGGCATTCGACTTTGATTATGAATACATGATAAACGAAATTGTGTCGCAGATCAAATCTGTTTGCACACAGGAAGGTGTAGATGAACCAGATATTTATACTGAATTTGGAAGCTACACAGTAGGCGAAAGCGGTTGTGTAATATTTGGTGTGTTGGCGCAAAAGCAACAAAACGATCGCGAAACATGGTATATGTTGGATGGTTCGCTGATGAATAACCTGCCGGATATTTGGGGCTTATCGCAGCGGTTTATTATGCTGCCTATTAACCTTTGGGAAAATGAATATAAACAGGTGAATCTTGGTGGTATTACTTGCGATGTTGGCGACTATTACAATAGTGATGCGCACATCAATCAAGTATATTTGCCAACAATAAAGCAAGGCGAAAAACTCTACATCGGCTTCTTTAATACCGGTGCGTATCAAGACACGTTAAGTGGATATGGTGGAATCAAACATTGCTTATTACCATCGCCACCACACATTTTGATTGATGAGAAAAAGAAAGGGAAATTAGAATACACCGTTTTTGCCGAAGAGCAATCGGCAGAAAGTATGTTGAATATTTTGGGATACTAAAAGATTACACAATCGGGCAAAGCTTTTCGCTCACCTCCCACAATTGTTTTTGTAATGATTCATCCAATGCAAGTGGCTGAGGTTTTTTCTCTTTACTATCGCTAAAGTATTTTCCTGTTACGCCTTTTACATCATTGGATGTGGCAAGATAAATGGAGGTAGCCGCGCCTTTTTCGATACTAATACCGCGCAACTTGGTAAGCAAGGTCCAAACCCATTTGGCATACCACTGTGTACCTTTGTTTCCAATTTTGGTTTGTACCAGCCCCGGGTGAAGCGAGTTTACAGTAACATGCGAATTTGCTAACCGCCTTGCTAGTTCATTACTGAACAAAATATTGGCAAGTTTGCTTTGACCATATGCGCGGAAAATAAAATAGCTTTTGTTTTGCGTAAAAGAATCGAAGTCGATTTTTGCATCTTCGTGAGCGCGCGATGCCACGTTTACAATACGAGCGTAGTCAGACTTTTTGATGTTTTCCAGCAAAAGATTGGTAAGTAAAAAGTATGCGAAATGGTTGGTTGCAATAGTATGTTCCAACCCATCTTCGGTAAGTTTAAATTCTGGAAACACGGCACCGGCATTGTTTATCAAAACATCAATTACATCTATCTCGTGTTTAATTTCGGCTGCTAGTTTTCTTATAGATTTTTGCGAGCTTAAATCGGCAATGAAATACTTTACGTTTTTATTGCCGCTCGCTTTTTGTATTTGCTCAACTGCCGCTGTAGCCCTCTCTTTACTTCTTGTTACAAGATAAATATTGGCACCAAGTTTGGCTAAATGTATAGAAGTAGCTAAGCCAATGCCTGCATTGCCACCTGTTATAATAACATTTTTGTTTGTCATTTTACGTAAGTGTATTGAAACGCGAATTAGAACAAATTGATAAAGCCTAACTGCACTACCACACCGCGTGGATAGAGCGAATAGTTTCTGTCAACAACCGAGTGCAATACATTGTACGAAACCATTATAGGCATAAAGAAATTTTTGCTCTGTAAAAGATTGTAGCCTACACCAACTAAAAGTGCAGGAACAGTTTTTTGAATTTTGGGATAGCGCACACCAATAATTGTATTGTTGTTGGGCGGGTTGCCATAAACGGGTTGATAACCCTCTATGTCATCCATCACTCTGTGAAGTGCTTCAAATTTTGCGCGTGCAAAAAAGCCCTTCCAAATATTGTATTGTAAAAAAACACCACCGCCAAAAGTGTGGTAATTTGCATTGCCATAAACCCGCGAACCATTAGAAACAAGGTATTCAATATTGCTAAATCGGGTGTAAAAGTAAGTGATACCGGCACCTGCATAAAGCCCTTGCATACTTCCCGGTTTTACATTTTTGGGTTGCCAAATTCGGTATCCCACATAGGGCGAAAGGCCCAGATTGATTACATTGTTGCCAATAGAAAAGTTGAAGTTTGGCTCGATGATGAATTTACTGAGGTCTAATTTTTTCTTTTTGTTGAATGGTTTAAACTCTTCTTTTTTTTCTGTTTTGTCGGGCGAATCTACCGGCTTCCATTCGCCATCATTTTTTTTCACTTTGGGCGATGGAGGTGGAAGGTCGTCTTCTTGCGCAATGGCACTTGCGCTGAATGCCAATAATAAAAGCCAAAGAAAATATTTCATGGTATGTAATTTGTTATTGAAAGTCGTTTACAACGCTAAACCTGTGTCTTTATTTTAACTTGATGAATTTGAGTTGCATACTTTATTAAAGAATTTACTCGGTAAAATAACGGTAAAACATTCAAATTGGTTGTGCGGTTAGTAAACTTAGGTGGTTTTTTTACAATATGTTGTGTTTAAACTATGAAGCAATTTAAGCTTATGAATATAACTTACGGAACGAACCAATCGCGATAAAAGTTGGAACAAAATATTTGAATTTTGCTAATCAAGTGTTTGTCCTTGGTTGGCACTCATCTCCAACATTTTTGCAAACATATCGTCCTTTAAATCATTGAAGTAATAGTAAACAGGGTTTACAGCACTGTTGCCTTTTATTACTTCGTAATGCAAATGCGGACCGGTTGATTTGCCGGTGCTGCCTACTAAACCAATAATATCGCCACGTTTCAATTTTTGCCCACGTTTTACTTTAAATTTTGAAAGATGTGCATAGCGAGTTCTATAACCATAGCCATGGTTTACTACAATTTGGTTTCCATAGCCGCTATACGAGTATTCAACAGTTTCCACCACGCCATCGCCTGTTACATAAACTTCGGTGCCTACCGGAGCGGTAAAATCCATGCCTTCGTGAAACTTTGGTACTTTGTAAACAGGGTCGGTGCGCATGCCATAGCCCGATGCCAAGCGTGTTAGTTCTTTGTTGGTAATCGGTTGGATAGATGGCATGGAACTCAGCATTTGTTCGCGGCTTTGAATCAATTCGGCAATTTGATCGTAGCTTTTAGATTGAATAGCCATTTGCCTACGCAGTTTATCCATGCGCATAGAAATGTTTTTCATCAACTCGCCATTGTCATATTTTTCTAACGAGCGATATTTGTTTACACCGCCTGCGCCTGCTTGCCATACCTCATCGGGTATTGGGTCGCTTTCAAACAATACCCTGTAAACATTCCCATCGCGGTAGTGAAGCTCATCCAAAACCTCACTCATTTTTTGTGTTTCGCTGTTTAAAATAGAGTAGCGATCTTTCATCACACTCAATTCGTTTTTCAGAATTTTTTCTTTGGGCGAATCAATGAATAGATATGCCAACGAAGAAAATGCAACTGAAAAAACTATGGATGCACATAGGAATGTAAAAAAGCGCAACAATCGCGAACCCCAAGTTACCACAGCTTTTTCGTAGCTCAGTGTTTGGGTGTTAAATATGTATTTCTGCTTTTGTTTAAATATTGCCATGAACAGCTACTCAATTATTCTTTATGCAACTTTAGTGAAAAATAAGGATGCTTTGGCTTATCTGCAATTTTTTATGATCCATTTACTGCTGTATAGCTCACAATATTCATACATTAAACAGCTTCAATGTTTTATTCTCAATGGAAGTGTGCATTTTAGCAGCCGATGAAACGATTAGACCGCTTGGCGGTTTTGCAATTTATTGGGCCATTCCTTCTCACATTTGCAATTGCATTATTCGTGTTGGTAATGCAGTTTTTATGGAAGTATATTGATGATTTGGTGGGTAAGGGAATTGACGCTTGGGTGTTGATTGAATTGTTGTTTTACGCAAGTGCAAAATTGGTGCCATTGGCATTGCCACTTGCAGTGTTGTTAGCGTCTATAATGACGATGGGAAGTTTTGGCGAGCACCTTGAAATTACTGCCGCCAAAGCTGCCGGTATTTCGCTTTTGCGATTTATGCTTCCGCTCTTTTTGTCTTCTATTGTTATTGGAATTTTAGCCCTTTTGTTTTCAAACTATATGTTGCCCAATGCCAATTTAAAATTCAGTTCATTGCTCTATGATATTAGAAATTTAAAGCCCTCGGTTGCTATAAAACCGGGGATTTTTTACAAAGGATTGGACGGTTTTTCTATCCGCGCTGCGCGCAAAAGCGATGATGGAAGTAAACTGTATGATTTGATTGTTTATGACCATACAAGCGGCTTGGGAAGCGACCATGTAATTACTGCCAAAGAAGGTAGTATGTTGCAAGACGAAGAAAGGGCGGTGCTTACTTTGCATTTGATTAACGGAAAGCAGTACAAAGAAATGCCGCCCAAAAATCCCGATTCATCTACTTATCAAATGTATCGCTCCTCTTTTTCCACCTACGAAAAGAAGTTTGATTTAAGTCAGTTTCAACTTTCGCGTACCGATGAAAATTATTTTCGCGATTTAAAGCAAATGCTTTCGTTGCAGCAATTGGTGAAGCAGATGGATACAACAGATATAGAAGAAAATAATGTGCGATTGCAGATGAAAGATTATTTGAGTCCGTATTTCAATTTTTTCAAGTTTGGTTTAGATACGCTAAAGCCTGTAAATTCCGTAAGTAAGGCTATAAATTTTGATAGTCTTTTTATTTCAAAAGATAAGGAAACAAAAGCGGCAGTGTTAGAAAACGCTATCAATCAAGCGCGAAATGTGAAGAATTATGCCAATATCACAATAAGGCAAATAGAGTTTAAAGAAAGAAACAGAATGAGTTTGGTAATTGAGATTTACCGAAAGTTTACCCTTGCAATTGCATGTGTGGTTTTGTTTTTGGTGGGTGCTCCGTTGGGTTCAATTATTCGTAAAGGCGGCTTGGGCTGGCCATTGTTTTATGCAGTGTTGTTTTTTATTCTTTATCATGTTAGCAGTATTATTGGCGAAAAACTTGCCGAGCGCGAAAAAATGGGCGTGTTTGAAGGAATGTGGTTAAGTACTTTTGTGTTGTTGCCGCTTGGGTTGTTTCTTACTTTTAAGGCCACCGATGATTCGCGAATTCTATCGGCCGATTTTTATAAAAAACTCTTTCGTTTAAAGTAAATTGAAGAAGCTGTTTAATAACGATAACTTGTTTGTGTTGCTCACAATTTTTGCGGCAATAGCGGGCTTGGCAACTTTGAGTGTAACCGAAAAGGGGGATGAAACATTGTGGTTCAATTTCAATAATCATCATCTGGCAGATTGGGGGTTTCGCTTTCTAACTTTGTTTGGCGAAGTATATTTTATCATCCCTGCAATTGCCTTTGTATGGTGGAAAAAAGGCAGGGCAAATGCTTTCTTGATGATATTTGCAATGGTAAATGTTGCTGTAATTGTTCAGTTATTAAAGCGATTGGTTTTTGCGCATCTAAGCCGCCCAGCCGAACTGATCGGCAAGATTCATTCATTAAGAACAATTGATGGGGTAGCGGCATTGCATTTTTATAGTTTTCCATCGGGGCACACGGCTGCTGCATTTGCATTGATGTTTTTACTTTCGTCAATTTATAAGCACAGAGCTGTTACTGTTACTTTGTTTGTTCTTGCTGTGCTTACGGGCATTTCTCGAATGTATTTGTTGCAGCATTTTTTGAGTGATGTTGTTGCTGGTGCTTTGCTTGGTGTAGTGGTGGCATGGATAGCAAGTCGCTTTTTTGCCGATAGAATTGCTGCAATGAATTTTGTTTCTGTGCGTACCGAGTGAGGTTTGTTATTTTCGTGTTTTAAATTTTACTTTTTGGTTTGAATACTATTCTTCAAAAATGCTTACAATTCCCTACCCGCTTTTTTTTAATCTGCTTCGGAGCATTGTTGTTTTTTCCGATGTTGGATGGTGTTCATCTGTTCGATTGGGATGAAATTAATTTTGCCGAAAGTGCTCGCGAAATGCTGATAACAGGCAATTGGCGAACCGTGCAAATCAACTTTGAAGTGTTTCACGAAAAGCCCCCGTTTTTTATTTGGCTACAAGCATTGAGCATGAAATATTGGGGTGTAAATGAGTATGCTGCACGTTTTCCTAATGCCGTTTGTGGTGTTCTTACTATGATGATTGTGTGGGCGATAGGGAAGGAATTATATGGCGGCCGATTCGGCACTTATTGGGCGTTGCTTTTTGCTTGCTCGCTGCTGCCACAGATGTATTTTAAAAGTGGAATTATTGACCCGTTTTTTAACCTGTTTACTTTTTTGGGTATTTATTTCATTTACAAAATTTCGTTTTTCAATGAGTTTGAAGATCGTAAAACAAAGTCCAGAAAAAGAAGCTCTTTTCTATTCTTATCGGCATTGTTTATTGGCTTGGCCATTCTCACAAAAGGGCCCGTAGCAATGCTTATCCTAATGCTTACAGTTTCAATAGTGTTTGTGTGGAACAGAGGCAAAATAGCTGTGGACATCAAACAGTTTTTGATATGGCTACTAGTAATTATTGTGGTGGTTTTGTTGTGGATATCTTTTGCCATGCGCGATTCTGGTTTGAAATTGTTAGACGATTTTATTCACTATCAAATTCGATTGCTAACTACGCAGGATGCCGGGCATGGCGGTCCATTTTATTATCATATTCTTGTGTTGTTTTTTGGTTGTTTTCCTGCTTCCATTTTTGCAATTGCGGGCTTTAAAAAAGACAACAGCGATGGTTTTGCACAAGATACTTTTCGCAAATGGATGATTGTATTGCTTGCGGTAGTTGTGGTTGTATTTTCAATTGTGCAAACAAAAATTATTCACTATTCTTCGTTAGCATATTTTCCGCTTACTTTTTTTGGGGCATATTACTTAGATAAGGTAATGGACGGTAAGTTCAGCATGAAAGGTTGGATAATAATGCTATTGAGCGTAGTTGGTTTATTGCTGATGGCGGCATTGTTGTTGCTGCCGCAAATTGCACTCTTGCTGCCAAAGATTGAACCATATATTAAAGATCCATTTGCATCGGAAGCTATGCATGCAAAAGTGTATTGGAGCAAAAGCGATTTTATTCCGGGCATTATTTTTAGTTGCCTTTTTACAGTAAGTATTTTGATGTTTATTACATCAAAACTTAAACAGGCAATTGCAACTTTACTATTTAGCATGGCTTTGTTTACACAGTTTTTTATGGTGTGGTTTTTGCCGCGTATCGAGCGTTATTCGCAAGGAGCGATGATTGATTTTATTCAAGAAAAAGCAACTGAAAATTGCCGCATTGAACCAATGGCTTTTAAAAGCTATGCGCATCTTTTTTATGGGAAACAGCAACCTGCACAATCTTATCCAGACTCAGCGGCTCATTATTACATTACAAAAACACATAGATTAGAAGTTGTAAAAACATGGGTTGATGCTGAAGAAGTTGGTCGAAAAAACGGTTTTGTGTTTTTGAAAAAGCGACAATAGGATTCAATCGAAGAACGTTGTTTGAAAAAAAAATTGCAGAATTTGGTTTTTTCATCTCAAACATTAACTTTGTGTAACAATATTTTATTTAAGTCGTACATTTCAAACAAACAATAAGCCTATCTGCAATAATTCTACTTCATCAAAGGTTTTATACTTCGGTTTGTTTTTACTTTATTTTTAGAGTTATTCTATGCTGCCCTTGAAGGTGGATTTTTTATTTTTCATTAGCCAAACATTGATTACGCCTATCGCTTAGAAATCTACGTATTGTTCACATCAAAAACAGAACACGTATGAATGTTCAATCATTAAGCGATCAGGTACTTTTGCAGCAGTACCTAAAAGGAGACGAAGCTGCTTTGAATGTTCTTATTTCAAGGTATAAGAACAAGGTTTACACTTGTATTTATGTCATGGTTCGCGACCAATATCTTGCAGAAGATATGTTTCAGGATGTGTTTATTAAAGCTGTAAACAAATTGCGAAGTGGCAGCTATAATGAAGAAGGTAAGTTTGGTGCATGGCTATTGCGTATTGCTCACAATCATTGCATGGATTATTTCCGCAAAGTAAAGATTGCACCAAATAGAAAGATTACAACCAGTAACGGAGAAGACATTTTTAAGTTTATTGGCGAGGAGGACGTGCCTGCCGAAACTCATTATGATGTAGAAACCAAAGAAGGGCGGTTAAAATTGATGTTGGATCAATTACCCCCCGACCAACGCGAGGTTATCATTCTTCGCCACTTTTATAACTTTAGTTTTAAAGAAGTAGCGGCATACACTAATGTAAGTGTAAATACTTCGCTTGGTAGAATGCGCTACGCGCTCATCAATCTGCGTAAGATTATTGAGGAGCAAAAAGTAGAAGTGTTTTAATTGCTGTATTATTTTTAAAGAAAGCCGAGGTTGATTACCCTCGGCTTTTTTGTTTAATGCGGAATTGCTATAGTTAGATAGAATTTTTCTAAACACGGCTATATTTTTTGGGCAATACTTTGATTAACTGATAATGCACTCTACATTTGCGCGCTTTTTAAAAAACAGCATATAACAAACATGGCAAGTAATGTTACTTTAACAATGATTAAGCCCGATGCAGTTGCAGATGGCCATACCGGAAAAATTCTTGATTTAATTATTGCAAACGGTTTTAAGATTCAAGCAATGAAATTGAGCCGCCTATCAAGAGAAAAAGCTGAAGAGTTTTACGCAGTACATCGCGAGCGTTCTTTTTTTGGCGAGTTGATTGATTTTATGACCGAGGGACCAATCGTAGCGGCAGTTCTTGAAAAAGATAATGCTGTTGAAGATTTTAGAAAGTTGATTGGTGCTACCAATCCAGCCAATGCAGCCGAAGGTACAATACGTAAGTTATTTGCAGCCGGTATAGAGCGCAATGCTATACACGGAAGCGATAGCGATGAAAATGCTGCTATTGAAGCAAGTTTTCATTTTAGTGGTTTAGAGCGTTTTTAATTTTACTAACTTCGTTTTGCTGCATACCGCTTTATCGCTCGCTGGCAAACAGCGGGAGGAAAGTCCGGACAACACAGAGTGTCGTACCACCTAACGGGTGGCTTCATTTGCAAAAATGAAAGAGATAGTGCCGCAGAAAATAACTGCTATTGCTGCAAAGCAATAGTAAAGGTGAAAACGTGTGGTAAGAGCGCACGGTTTTGTAGAGCAATCTGCAAAAGAGGTAAACCTTACGAGTTGAAAGGTCATGTATATCAGTGGTTGAGGGTTGCTCGCCCGATTCCTTGTGAAACGCTGAGGGGTTGACTGCTAAAGGTTGCTTGCGAAAGTAACCGCAGATAAATGATAAAGACTTTGATGAAAATCAAAGAACAGAATCCGGCTTACAGGTGTGCAGCATTTTTTTTAAGATTAAGCAGTGAAAATCAAAATCTGTTAAACATTAAACCATTCTGCAACAAACGAATCAACGAAAACGAAAAGGCATTACATTTGTTCTGCTTAAATTTAATCAACACAAAAAAAAATCAGATGAAGAAGCTATTCTTTATGTTATGCATGGCAGGTTCAGCATTGCTTGCTACGGCTCAAGAAGGTGTCGCCACTCCGGTTGACCCAAATGCTCCCGAAATTAAATGGGAATCTACAGACATTGATTATGGTACTATCCAACAGGATGCCAACGGTGCGCGTGAGTTTAAATTTACCAATGTAGGTAAAAGCCCGCTTATTCTTTCAAATTGCCGTGGGTCTTGTGGTTGCACAGTGCCCGATTGCCCAAAAGAGCCAATCATGCCTGGTCAAAAAGGTGTTATTAAAGTTAGCTATGATACACACCGTATTGGAGCATTCACTAAAACAGTAACTGTTGAATCGAATGCAAAAAACAATACTGAAACTTTGAAAATTCACGGTACAGTGTTGGATTCAAATGCTGGAGCGGCTCCGGCAGTAAATGAAGCGGCAAAACCAGCCCCAGCTGCAACACCTGCTAAAGCAACACCAGCGCCAGCAACAAAAACTACCAAAAAAGCTGATTCTAAATAATAGTTTTTGAGTTTAACTATATTAAAGACCATCCAATTCGGGTGGTCTTTTTTTTGATATTCACTTGCATTTTCATTTTGTAATAAGTGGAATATTTTTGGTAAAGTTAAGTTGAATGAATAAACCCCAATTAGTTTTATTCTATGAATGAAGAACACGATTTTACATATAGATGGTATATGGTGCGCAAGCAAGTAAAGGAGAAATTTGGTCAGCGACCAGATGTAAACGCGATGCTTTTTTTGATTGGCATGAACGAAGTGGGTGTGGTAAAAGAGGTGTGGGAAAAAGAAGAAAAGCAAGATTTGATGCACGTGGCTATGTGCAAGTTGTTAAGTAGCGAAGGATATTATGTTCTGAAAAGTGTAGATGACGAAGGTTGGCCACACTACGAAACCGTAAAAACCGTTCCTGTGTTAGAGTTGAAAGAACAAGAAGAATTGCTAAAACGCAAAATAGTTGAGTATTTTGAAGCTATGTAAGCGCAATATTTCTACATAAATATCGTATCACATATTGCCTGAAAACTTGATTTGTGTTTATGTGCACACATATTCGTAAGTATTTGTATAACTGAAATGTATTGTATTGAAAAAGATTGAATTGCTGTTGGTACTTGTGATGTTTTGTTCTGTTGCATTTTCGCAACATATTGTTTCGGGCAAAATTTCGGATAAAAAAGATAACTACGCTTTGATGGGCGTGAATGTGGTTGCGCTTAATGGCAACGACTCGGCTTTTGTAAAAGGAGCGCCAACGGATGATAGTGGCGCTTTTGAAATTTCGTTGCCGAACGGAAATTACATACTTAAAGTATCATATACCGGTTATAGAACAAGTTTTATTAAGGTAGATGTTGCTTCGCAAAATGTTCAATTAGGAAATATTGTATTGAGCGAAGACGTGCGTGAGTTATCGAATGTGGTGATAGAACAATTGGCAAAACGCGGTGAGCAAAAAGGCGACACCACCGAGTTTAATGCCAATGCATTTAAAACAAACCCCGATGCCACAACAGAGGACTTGGTGGCTAAAATGCCAGGTGTTACAATTGAAAATGGAACTGTAAAAGCGCGTGGTGAAGATGTGAAGCGTGTATTGGTAGATGGTAAGCCATTTTTTGGCAACGACCCAAGCACCGTGCTTAAAAACATGCCTGCCGATGTTGTAGATAAAGTTCAGGTATTTGATAAAGGTAGCGACCAAGCACAGTTTACTGGCTTTAGCGATGGTAACGAAGAACGTACAATCAATATTGTTACTAAACCGGGTACACAAAATGGTGTTTTTGGAAAAGTATATGCAGGCTATGGTTGTTTGGATGCTCACCGATATTCTGCCGGTGCAAATGTAAACTGGTTTAATGGCAACAGACGGGTTTCATTTTTAGGTATGAGCAACAATATCAATCAACAAAATTTTGCAATAGAAGATATTCTTGGAGTTTCGGGAAATAGTGGGGGAGGAGGAGGCAGACGGGGCATGATGCCAATGGGTGGGCGTGGCAATCCGGCTATGATGATGAATAGCAGTGCCGGAAATTTTATGGTAGGCCAACAAGGCGGTATATCAACTACGCACGCTTTCGGGTTTAACTATAGCGACCAATGGAGCAACAAAGTAAAGTTTACGGGAAGCTATTTTTTTAATTACACTAACAACATTAATCGCAGTGAAACTGCACGCACATTTTTTTCGCAAAGTGATGTTGCTACTAAGTATGACGAGCAAACAGAATCGCAGAATAAAAATATAAATCATCGAATCAATATGCGTATTGAGTATGCTATAGATTCAAACAACTCGTTGTTTTTTATACCAAAACTTACTGTGCAGCAGAACAATCAGTTAAGCCTTACCCAGGGTGCAAATGCTTTGGCGGATGGCAATGTTTTGAGTGGCGTGTTAAGCGATTATGAATCGAAAAATTTAGGCTTTAATTTTTCGGGAAATGTATTGTATCAACATAAATTCAAAAAAGTAGGACGAACACTTTCGATAGACCTTACCGGGACAACTAATAACAATAATGGTGAGGCCAATTTGCTGTCGTTGAATACTTATACTTCGCCTGTGGATACTGTTTCGCTCGACCAATATACAGAAGCTGTTACTTCCAATTATTCGGTGTCGGGCAATGTGGCATATACGGACCCGGTGGGGCAATTTGGGCAAATGCAGTTTAACTATGCGCCTTCCTATTCGTGGAACATGAAGGATAAGAGCACTTATGATGCTGATACAGTTTCTGGCGAATACAATGCAATCAACAATCTGCTTTCAAGTAATTTTGATAACAACTATATGAGCCATAAGGTTGGTGCAACCTATCTGCTTCGCGATAAAAGCGATAAGATGAATTTTTCGATTGGTACAAATGTTCAGTATGCATTGCTTACCGGTGTGCAGGAATTTCCTACGCAGTTTACGGTACGGAAAACATTCAACAACTTTTTGCCGAATGCATCATTTCGTTACAAAATTTCTCAATCGCAAAATTTTCGTTTTCACTACAACACATCCACGAGTGCACCGAGCATCAACCAACTTCAAAATGTTATTGACAATGGAAATCCGCTATTGCTAAGCACCGGAAATTCTTCGCTGAAGCAGAGCTATCAACATAGTGCTCGTATGCATTACAGCAATATGAATATGAAAACGATGCACATGTTTTTTACAATGCTTTCGTTTAATTACACACAGAATTACATAGGAAATTCTACATTGATTGCAGTAAAAGATACTTTGCTTTCGGACGGTGTGTTGCTGAATGCAGGAGCGCAATTAAGCAAGCCAGTGAACCTAAGTGGTAGTTTAAATTTGAGAAGTTTTTTTACTTACGGATTGCCTGTAAGGCTGCTTAAGAGTAACTTCAATGCAAATGTTGGTGTTACTTACAGTCGCACCCCAAGTTTGCTGAATGGTAGAGAGAATTTGTCGAACTCGGCAAGTATTTCCGGTGGATTTGTTTTGAGTAGCAACTTTAGCCAAAAAATTGATTTCACCATAATGTATAATGCGAACTATAACATTGTGCGAAATTCGCTACAGAGCCAAAGCAACAACAATTACTTCTTTCATAATGCCGAGGCAAAGTTTAACTGGATGTTTTGGAAAGGATTTGTGTTTAATACTTCTTTAAATAACACACTTTATCGTGGTGTTGGCACTGCATTCAATCAAAATTTCTTTTTATGGAATGCTGCTTTGGGCTATAAATTCCTGAAAGACAAATCGCTTGAGGTGAAGGCAAGTGTGTTTGATATTTTGGGGCAAAACAATAGTGTAAGCCGTACTGTAAATGATGTTTATGTTGAAGATGTGCGCACCGATGTGTTGCAGCGATATGTGATGCTGACGGTTACATACAATCTACGATATTTTAAAAAGAAGACCGATGGAGATCTGCCGAGGGACTAATTTTTTTGTTGATGCGGTTAAACCAAACCATTGTCTAATGCAAAGCGCGTTAGCTCGGCATTATTGTTGAGCGAAAGTTTTTCGAGCAAACGTGCGCGGTAGGTGCTTATGGTATTCACGCTCAGTGAAATTTCTTCTGCTACTTCCGAAACTGTTTTGCCCGATGCCAACATTTGCAATACCTGCATTTCGCGGTCCGAAAGCGATTCGTGAAGAGCTTTGTCGGTTTTGTCGCTTGCGCTATCGGCAAGTCTTTCTGCCAATGCTGTTGAAATATATTTTCTGCCCATCAATACTTTTTGAATGGCCGATACCAACTCGGCAGTAGCACTTTCTTTATTTAGAAATCCTGAAGCTCCGGCCTTTAGTACCCGTATGGCATATTGCTCCTCGGGGTGCATACTCAGCATTAGTATTGGGGCTTTTATGCCATCAGCTCTCAGTTGTTTTAAAATGTCTAATCCGTTGCGGCCGGGCATAGAGATGTCAAGAAGAATTACATCCCAAATTTTTTCTTTTACTTTTTCATATACCTCATTGCTATCGGTAGCTTCTGCAATTTCGGCTTCATAAAATTCTTCTCTAATGAGTTGTACTAAACCTTTGCGAACAATAGCATGGTCGTCTGCAATTAAAAATTTGTACATAATTGTGTGTTAAGTGATAGAAATCAATGGGGCTTTAACAGTAATGGTTGTTCCATTTTTTGTATTACTTGAAAAATCTATTGCTCCTCCAAACATCAACACCCTTTCTTGCATTCCAAGCAAACCAAGTGTGCTTTTGTGCTTTACAGTTTCCAAATCGAAGCCGATACCGTTATCGCTTATTTGCAAAGTTAGCAGGTTATTTTGTACCGAAATAGAAGTTTCTAACGCAGAGGCTTGCGAGTGGCGTGCTACATTTGTTAATGCTTCTTGATAAACCCGAAAAACTCCGGTGGCAACTTTTTTATCAATGGCTACATCCCAGATATCTGATTTGAATTTTGCTTCAATTCCTGCATGTTTTGCAAACTCTTTGTTCTGCCATTCAATAGCTGCAATTAGTCCTAAATCGTCTAAAATTCCGGGGCGCAATTCTGATGCAATTCTGCGAACGGTTTTAACTGTTTCGTCAATCATGCTTATCATGCCATGTAAGCGGCTTTTAGTATCGCTTTCATTTGTATCGCATTTTTTGCTTAACCACGAGGCGTCCATTTTTAAACATGTAAGTTGTTGCCCCAATTCGTCATGTATTTCGCGTGCAATAAAGGTGCGTTCTTCCTCTCTAATGGTTTGTAAGTGGGCAGTAAGTTGCCTTAATGCAGCCTGAGATTTTAGCAACTCATGCTCTGTGTTTTTCAACTTAGTAATATCCATCATTGCGCCCACCATTCTTAGTGGTTTTCCTTGTTCGTTGTAAATCATATATCCACGGTCGAACAGTTGTACTTCGGTGCGATCTGCTTTTAAAAAGCGATATTCATCAGACCAAAAAAAACTTGTTTTTTTGATAGCGTCATAAATGCCTTTTAGTACGCGGTCTTTATCTTCCGGATGGATGTGTTGATCCCAAGTTTCGTCAATCTTTTGTATGGTATCTTTGCGCGGGTAGCCAAATGATGTGTAGTAGCTATCGCCCCACGAAATTTCATCTGTTACTAAGTTCCAATCCCAAATTATATCGTTAGTAGCTTTTGCTGCCAGCAAAAAGCGTTCGTTTGAATCGTTTAGTTCCTGTTCGGCTATTTTTCTTTTTGTAATATCGAAGCCTACGCCTATCAGGCATTCTTCGTTTTCAAAGTTTGCCAAGTAGCCTGTAAAAAAGAATGGAATCTTGCGTTTATCTTTTGTGAAAAAATTGGCTTCCACACTATCGGAGCCTGTTGCAAATACATTGGTTATTTTACTTATCAGAAGTTCTTTTTCGCGATCATCAAAAAAATCCAATGGACTCATAGCGCTTATCTCATCGGCAGCGTAGCCAGTAACGATTTCAAGGTTTTTATTCCAATGCAGCAGTTTGTAATCTTTGTTGAATAGATAAAAAATACCCGGCAGACTTTTGATGATGGATTCCGATAACTTTTTTTCGCGTGTTATTTCTTCAGTTATTCTGCGCTGTTCGGTAACATCGCGGTAGTAAACTGTTACGCCATTTGGCGATGGATAAATATGATCTTCAAACCACTTATCTATTTTAGCGTAATAAAATTCAACCATTTGGGGTTGCTGAGTTTTCATTGCTTTCATTAAAGCATCATAAAAGGGTTCTTTTACCACATCGGGGTATTCTTTCCATATATTTTTTCCGATAAGCTTGTTTGGTGCTTGATTGTGCAGCTCTGCTGCTTTGCTATTTATTACTGTGTAATTCCAGTCTTTATCTAACGAAATAATAGAATCGCTTACACGCTCAATTGTATTTCTGTAAGTTTCTTCGCTAAGTGTAAGGGCCTTTGTTTTTTCATCTACTTGGTGTTTTAACTCGTAGGGTTGTTTAGTGATGTACCATGCAAACAATCCGGCTGTTAATGAAAGTGCAAGCCCAAGAAGAGAGAATGGAATTGGCGAGATGAGTGTTTGTGATTGTTTGGGAGAAACATACAGTTTCCAATCGCCTTTTTGAATGTGCACCGCAAGTGAGTTGACTCCTTTAAACAATGTTGCATTTGGTAAGAAAAACTCTTCGACACCAGTTTCGGGATTGATTTTTGACAATTGAAACAGATAGTCGGGATTGTCGGCAGTATCAATTTTTGCTGCACTTATTAAAGTTGAAAGTTTAGTTATGGCAACTGCAAATCCCCAATATTTACCATCAATAAAAATGGGTAACCTGCCAATAACTGCCATTCCGCCTTGTTTTAGTTCTAATGGACCGGCAAAAAACAGTTGTTTGTTTTTAATTGCTTTTAAAGCCTCTTTGTTGCGCATCGAATCTTTGAGAACTTCATAACCAATTACAGATTCATTCTCAAGCAGTGGATATACCTTGGTAATTTTATCACCTTCCACCAATTCTAACACATCCACAAATTGGTTCGACTCTAAAATCTCTTCTGCAACTTTTTCAAAGTCTTCAGGTACTCCATATTCTTTTACAATGAAACTGAGTGTGCTCGTAGCCGTTACACTTTTTATCAATACAGATTGTAACTTTTCTTTTGCAAGATTGGCAATGCTTGTTAGTTCTTTTGCTTTTGAGTTTTTAAACAACAAATATCGCTGATATGAAATGAACTGTGTGAGCATCAATACGCCACAAAACACAAGAATGCCGGCAATTAGCGGCTTGCGCAAAACGGTATGTAATTCTTGTGTGTTCATGCTATCGGTTGTGTTGTAGTGTATCTATAACTAATTTTTTAAAAACTTCTTTACTACCACAATACCATTTTCGAAATGTATATGGCAAAGGTAAAGTCCGCTGGCAATGTTTTGTACATTAACTGTGGAAGCTGATGCATCCCAACTATTGTTGTAGCTTTTGCCTGCGAGGTCTTTGATAGAAATACTTGCAATTTTTTTATTGTTGGAATTTTCAATGCTTATAAAGTTGCTTGTTGGATTTGGATAAATACTTATTGTGTTTAGCTCGTGAAAATCATCAACGATAGAACTTACATTGGGTAGTGAATGTTTTAGAAAGAACTTCCAAATTTCGTGGCTGGCATTAAAATCCATATTAGTAACACTAAGATTGATAATAGCTCCAGGCCAAGTGTGTCCGGCACTATAAGCTTTGTATAGAACTACTTCGCCCCCCGGAGCGCAGTTGGTGTAATCAAATCTTTCGGCAGTAGAATTATCGGTTAATGAAGTGTTTGGAACATTAGTTTTTGTAGGCGTTGCCGAGCAGCCGTTTTGGGCTACCCAATCTTTTATCAAAGTATCAATAGGCAATGAGGTAAATGTGCCGGCATACGGAACGGTGGCATCTGCAGTGCCGTGAATTTGCATTACAGGCACTGTGCGCCCCGGGTTGCAATTATTGCGTTGCACTATCGTCATGCTGCCTGTTACAGACGCAATAGCAGCAACTTTGTTTGAGAGTTGGCACGCTAAAGAGTATGACAAAAATCCTCCGTTAGACATCCCGGTGCTGAAGATTTTTTTAGAGTCAATGTTGTATTTTGATGTTAATGAATCAATCAACAAACTGATGAAACCTACATCGTCAATAGTGCTTGCTGCAAAGCCAACATTCCAGTATCGGTTATTCACTGTATCGTAAGTGCCATTGGGCAAGCACATAATGAAGTTGGCAGTATCAGCAATTGGTTTGAAGTTGGTGTAAAGTTCTTGTTGCGCATTGTTTGAAGAATAACCATGCAGGTTAAAAACCAATGGCACAGCCTTATTGCCGTTGTATGCCGCTGGAATGTAGAGTCGGTATTCGCGAGTTAAACCACCATGTGTAATTGTTCTATCTAAAGTTTGTTGTGCAATACCAACATTGCATATAAAAGCTATTACTGCGAGTAAACTATACTTCATAAATGAATTTTGTTTTGATAAAAATAAAAAACCCATCCGCAAAATGGAACATCATTTTGCGATACAGCTATAGTAGTTTGGTAGCAGGGTTTTTCGGTCGGTAGTTGGCAAATTTTTCTTTCTACCATTGATAGTGGTGAAGTGCGCGGGTAAGCTCCAAGTAAATATGGCACATTCTACAATTTTGCCAGGATTGTGCAATGCAAGCAAAATATTATCGCTTTTAATGTTGATGAATGCACCTGCTGCAAATACGATTATGCCAGTAATTGCAATTGCTATCCATGCGTAAACTATGTAGTAGTAATGTGCGTGCATCAAAGTTTATTGGTAGCTAATCAAACAAGTTCCTCTGATTCTTCTACGCCAGCATGCAACTCTGCAAGATGGTCAATTTCTACGCGTAAATTACTTACGATAAACTCTTGCCTTTCGGGTGTGTTTTTACCCATGTAGTATTCCAGTAAACCTTTTATTCCTTTATCATCATTTAGTATCACCGGGCTTAAACGAATATCATCGCTGATAAATCGCTCGAACTCTTCGGGCGAAATTTCTCCCAAACCTTTAAAGCGCGTAATCTCGGGTTTGCCACGCAGTTTCTTTGTGGCATCTTGTTTTTCTTGCTCATCGTAGCAATAAAAAGTTTGTTGCTTATCGCGCACTCTAAACAACGGGGTTTCTAAAACTTTTACATGACCGTTGCGCACTAAATCTGGAAAAAATTGGAGAAAAAAAGTAAGTAACAATAGGCGAATGTGCATTCCATCCACATCGGCATCGGTGGCAATTACAATATTGTTATAGCGTAAATCATCAATGGATGCTTCGATATTCAAAGCGTGTTGCAGCAGGTTGAATTCTTCGTTTTCATACACTACTTTTTTAGTTAAGCCATAGCAGTTTAATGGTTTGCCACGCAAGCTGAAAACCGCTTGTGTGTCTGGGTTTCGGCTTTTGGTGATGGAGCCGCTGGCACTATCGCCCTCGGTGATAAACAGCATGGTGTTTATGCGGTCGTCTCCTTTCGTATCATTAAAATGTATTTTGCAATCGCGTAGTTTTTTGTTGTGAATGTTTGCCTTTTTGGCCCGCTCGTTTGCTAATTTTTTTATGCCTGCAATCTCTTTGCGTTCGCGTTCGCTTTGTTGAATTCTTTTTAAAAGTGCATCGGCAGTTTCAGGATTTTTGTGTAAGAAATTATCTAATTCCTTTTTCATAAAATCCAACACGAATTGCTTCATGCTGCGGTCATCGCCCAATAGTTTTTCGGTGCCGAGTTTTGTTTTTGTTTGCGATTCAAAAACCGGCTCTTGGATGCGGATAGAAATAGCAGCGCATATTGCTTCGCGAATATCAACTGTGTCGTAATCCTTTTTATAAAACTCACGAACAGTTTTTACAATTGCCTCGCGGAATGCAACCAAGTGTGTGCCACCTTGAATGGTGTATTGCCCATTTACAAAACTGTAGTATTCTTCGCCATATTGGTTGGTGTGTGTAAGCGCAACTTCTATATCATCGCTTACCAAGTGAATGATTGGGTAGCGTAAATTTTCAGGGTCTTTTTTGCGCGAAAGCAAATCGTGTAGCCCTTTTTGCGATACATAGCGATTGCCATTGTAATGAAACGCAAGCCCAGTGTTGAGGTATGTGTAATTCTGCACCATTGTTTCCACATATTCGTGCAGGTAGTGGTAGTTGCGAAAAATTTGTGTGTCGGGTACAAACTCAACATAAGTGCCATTTGCTTCATCTGTTTTTTGCGGCTTCGAATCGGCTTTCAACATGCCGCGTTCAAACTCTGCAATTTTCATTTCGCCATCGCGCACTGCATAAATTTTAAAGTAAGTAGAAAGTGCATTTACTGCCTTTGTACCTACTCCATTTAAGCCCACGCTTTTTTTGAATGCTTTTGAGTCGTATTTAGCACCGGTATTCATTTTGCTTACCACATCTACTACTTTGCCCAGTGGCACACCTCTGCCAAAGTCGCGCACGCTCACTCTATCTTTACTTACTTTTATTTCTACCTTTTTGCCATACCCCATTTGGTATTCATCAATGCAGTTGTCTATTACTTCTTTAAGTAAAATGTAGATGCCATCGTCTGGCGAAGAACCATCGCCAGTTTTGCCAATATACATGCCTGGGCGCATTCGCAGATGCTCAATCCAATCGAGGGTGCGAATGTTATCTTCGGTGTAATCTACTTCCTGCGGTATTTTCTCTTTAGCCATAACTACTCAATTTATGTGCTGGTAAACGGATGTTTATTCGCCAGCCCGAGTTGCTAAATTAACCGCTATCGCTTAGTAGCGAAGGCTGTTATTCAACAATTTGTGTGGAAACAATTATTGATTGGGCGATGGGAACTGACTTGATTGCATACAGTGTTTTTTATGCCACAACGTTGTGCAATCTATGGCTGTTAGTTGTAAACAAACTCACCATATTCCGATTTTACAACCACCTCGGGCTTGTCGGAAGTTTCGGTGTATCCTATAATTTGCGCATCAATGTTGAATGAAACGGCTGTGTCAATAACTTGTTGGGCGTACTCTTTTTCTACATACACTTCCATGCGCGTTCCGCAATTAAACACTTTAAACATTTCGCGCCAGTCGGTTGCCGACTCTTGTTGAATGAGTTTGAAAAGTGGAGGGACGGGCAATAAGTTATCTTTTACAACACGGATGTTTTGTGGCAGGTAGTGCAATACTTTTGTTTGTGCACCACCGGTACAGTTTACTAATGCCAATAGGTTGTTGCCAATGGTAGCTTTAAGTTTTTTGATAACCGGTGCAAATGTTCTGGTAGGCGAAAGTAAAGCCTGGCCAATGTTTAGTGGTGTTCCCTGTAATGCATCTGTCATTCTTTTGCTGCCGCAGTAGGTAACTGCGGGGTTCAAACTTGGGTCGAATGTTTCGGGGAAAGTGGTGGCATAGAATTTTCCCAACACATCGTGTCGGGCAGAAGTTAAACCATTGCTGCTGATACCGCTGTTGTAGTTTATTTCATAAGTGGCTTGCCCATACGATGCCAAACCAATTACTACCAAACCCGGGCGAATATTATCGGTTAAAATCAGTTCGTTTTTGTTGAAGCGCGCTGTCATAGAAGCATCAACGGTGATGGTGCGTACGCTATCGCCAAGGTCGGCAGTTTCGCCACCTAAAAAATGGATGTTTATTCCTTGCGATTTCATGCTTTCGCAAAAATCATTAGAGCCGTTTATAATTGCAGCTATGGCATCGCCACTAATCAATTGTTTATTTCTATTGATGATGGATGTGAATAGAAAATTATCTGTTGCGCCTACACAAATCAAATCGTCTAAATTCATCACCAATGCATCTTG
>Ga0209573_1000701_pt1 | contig 63912 bp, 63 predicted proteins | sample TNRBio252014_DNA_FD_185870 | JGI IMG/M metagenome (GOLD analysis project Ga0209573, IMG submission 185870) | Wastewater treatment Type I Accumulibacter community from EBPR Bioreactor in Madison, WI, USA - TNR Reactor_6/25/2014_ DNA (SPAdes)... | ecosystem: Engineered > Bioreactor > EBPR >...
ATTGAGGAGCCGCATCGCCGGTGCCACCAACACCGGGGACTGTGATGCCGCGGCCTTGGCGCTGGCCGACGCCAAGCGCTCACCGGTGTACCAGCCCTTGGAGTTCGTCAACAACAGCTCAGGATAGTTGACGCCGGGCACGGCATCGACCACGCGAAGATCGACAACGTCTTCATGATGTCGTAGATGCCACGGCGTGCCACGCCGCCCAGCGCAGCAAACGACCGGGTGTGGGCATCGAACAGCATCTCGTGGCCCTGGCTGGGGTAGGCCACCAGCCAGAACGCCCTGCTCGCGCACAGCTTCGTATGCGCCACCTGCAACCGCTGGTACACGCCCCCGATGACCAGCGGCTCTTCACTCCAGTCGAACTGGAAGGCCTCGCCCAGCTCGAAGCTCAGCGGCACGTAGGCATCGCCCGCCTGCACGCCACCGCGCTCAGCACACCACGCACGTATGTAGTCGGTCAGACGGCTTTAGCCGCCGTCATAACCCACCGCGGTCAGCTGAGCATGCAGCGCCTTGGCAGTGCGCCGCTCCCTTTTCGGCCGCCTCGCGTCGGCCAGCAGCGCATGCTGTACCGCCCCCACGAACGGCGCCAGCTTCGTGGGCACCTCCGGCAGCCTGTACTTCGGCGCCTCTGCCTTGCCGACGCGCAGGTACTTGCGCACCGTGTTCCTCGCCAGGCTCGTCGCCTTGACGATCTCTCGAACCGACCTCTTCTCGCGGTGGCGCATCCGCAAGACCTTGCCAATCATGGCCATGGTGATCACTCCTCGCACCCCGCGCCGCTGTGGATAAGTCAGTCAGGGTAGGTTGAACACCTGGGTCAGTTTTCGGTCGGCACGATCCTCGGAAGTGGGTCAAATTTCAGTCGGCGCCAACAACTGGGTGGCCTGGCGCAGGCGGTGCGCGTGTTCGGCCGCCAGGAGCGGCTGGCCGAGGTGATCGGCAGCTTGAACGAGCACATGTTCGGTGGCCTGGCCGATGACGGCGACGCCCGCGGGTCCCGCAGGGCAAGCGGCCCGGGATTCAGCGACTCCAGGCACTGAGCCGCGCATGCAAGACCGCGTTTGAACATGGCTAGCTAGCCAAATACAATGCGTGCCCGGGCCAAGCCAGGAGCCCCGCATGACCGAAGTCGCCCTTTACGAAGCCAAGAACCGCCTGTCCGAGCTGATCGAGCGCGTGCAGCGCGGCGAAGTCATCTCCATCACGCGCCGTGGCAAGGTGGTCGCACAACTTGCCTTGCCCAAGGGGCAAGACAGCGCCAGTGCCGCGCGCGATGCCGTGGCCGGCCTGCTGGCTGCACGCCAGGGCGTGAGCCTCGGCCGGCTCAAGGCGCGTGACCTCATCCCCGAGGGCCGACGTTGAGCGTCGCTCTCGTCGTGGACGCCTCCGTCAGCGCCGCCTGGTTCCTTCCCGACGAAGCCACGCCCTACACAGAGGCCGCCTTGCAGGCCACAGCCGTTGGCGAGGTCTGGGTGCCGGCGCTGTGGCTGCTGGAGGTGGGCAGCCTGATGCTCAGCGCCCAGCGGCGCCGGCGCATCACGGCAGCCAAGCGGCAGGAACTGGTGGCGCATGCCCAGGCCCTGCGCCTGCGCGTCGACCGTGAGCCGGTGGCGATGACCACGCTGGACGCGCTGGCCGCCCGTCATGGCCTCAGTGCCTACGACGCCGCCTATCTGGAACTCGCGCTGCGACGCACCTTGCCCCTGGCCACGTTGGACGAAGCCCTGCAGAAGGCGATGGCCGACGCGGGCGTTGCGCGCGCTGAACTCTAAGGGCGCCATGCCCCTGACCCCCGACAAGCGTCGGTCGATCGACCAGACCCGCGACTACCTCTTCGGCGGCGGCTATCCCGCCCGGTGAGCAACGCCGAGCAGCACTCGTTCCTGTTCTTCTTCTATCTGGTCGAGGGCATCGACGCCGAGAACCGCGCCCGCGCGCGCTTCCTCGAGAGGCCTTACACCAGCCCCTTCGATGGCCAGTGGGGGCTGAAGAACCCGCTCAACGCTGCGGCTGGCCTGGCGGTGCAGGACTCGCGCGGGGCCGGCGCCACCACCTTGAGCACCGCATCCACCATCCCGCGCGAGCGCTTCCGCTGGTCGATCTGGGCCAAGGGGCTGTCGGGTGAGTCGCTGGTGCGCTTCGTCCGTCACGAGGTGTTCGGCTTTTCGCCGAGCTGGGCCAGGGCGCCGCGCACAACTTCATGGCCGGCGCGCGGCTGACGATCGACAGCCGCTCCATCAGTGCACCGAGGCTTCGATCGGCCATCGGCCGATCTGGATCGATTCGATCGGGGAACAAGCAGACGCTGCTGTCGGGGACGAGCGCCCGCAGTTCCTGCAGCAGCTTCACGCACTGAAGGCAGAGCGGCACCCGTTGGGCGCGGCCAGCCTTCATCCGGTCGGCGGGGATTTCCCACTCGGCTACTCTCAGGTCGATCTCGCTCCAATTGCTGCCGGTGACTTCGGCCTTGCGACAGACCGTCAACATGGCGAGCAGCATTGCGATCCACGGGGTTGTCAGCGGCCAGCCCGGTGTCGATGGCGTACTCGAAGATGCCCCACAGGTCGTTGCGCAGGTTGCTTGCGACCTCGGGCGCCCGCGCCTCAACCTCTTTCAGCGCAGCGGTCAGTTCGAGGCGCGTGATCTTCGAGATCGGGCGGTCCTTGAAGCGGGGCGTCAGGTCCTTCTCGTTTTCCCGGTTGCGCTGCAGGACCATCGCTGGCCGAAGGTCTGCGCCCGTCGCGGCACTCCAGTCGGTACGCCCCGCGCCGAAGCTGCCCTTGACGCGGTGCAGTTCTGCCTGGGCGCGGCTCTCGCGTTTATCGCGTCGCGCCTGGATGGGGCGAACGCCCTTGGCGACCAGCTTGCGCGACTCCGCGTGGGCGTGCCGCGCGTCGGCGAGCGTGGCCTCGGGGAACGCCCCAAGCGCCTGCAGACCTTCGACGCCGACCAGCCTGAACTTGCAGCGCCAGAGTTCCGAGCCTTTGGGCTGGACGAGGACGGACAAGCCACCCGTGTCGGCCAGCTTGCAGGCACGTCCCGCCCGCTTGGCCGTCTTGATCTGAAGGGTCGTCAGCACAGGGGGTATCGGTCGATCCGTATCCCCAGCCATACCCCCAGCCGATCAGGATCTCAAGAATTCGGCCGGAACGGCGTGAGACAAGATGTGTCGCCAAGTCGTTGTCGCGTAGGGTGTACTCAGGACAACCGGGGACTCCGGAAATCGCCCGCGACCCCCATGCACAGCTCAGGTCGCGAGTTTCATCCGGGGCGCCTGCGGTAGGTCGTGATCGTGAACGGCAGTCCCTGCGCACTGGTGTATTGCTGGCGCGAGAGGACATCGAACTGCCCGCGGTTCCACGACGGAAACCGGGTGTCGCCGTCGAGATCGGCGTCGACTTCGCTCAGCAGCAATTCGTCAGCCAGCGGCAGGGCCTCGGCGTACAGCTGCGCACCACCGATCACGAACACGCGCCCGGCATCGGCTGTGGCTGCCCGGGCCGCGGCGAGGCTTGCGGCGCGTTCGGCACCATGGGCCTGCCAGGCGATGTCGCGCGTGACCACGAGGTTGCGTCGCCCGGGCAGCGGGCGAAAGCGCTGCGGCAGCGACTCCCAGGTGCGGCGGCCCATGATGACCGGGCAGCCCAGGGTGGCGGCGCGGAAGTGCCGCTGGTCGACCGGGTCTTCGAAGACCAGCCCCCCGTTGCGCCCGATGACGCCATTGCGGGCCACGGCGGCAATGAGGACCAGTGTCGACGGCATGGTGGCTGGGCCCGCGTCGGGTGCGGCACTGTCGGGCTCAGACCGCCACCGGCGCCTTGATGGCGGGGTGAGGGTCGTAGCCGCGGACCTCGAAGTCCTCGAGCGCGTACTCGAACAGGCTGGCAGGGCGGCGGCGCAGGTGCAGCGTGGGCAGGGGTCTTGGCTCGCGGCTGAGCTGCAGCTGTACCTGCTCGTGGTGGTTGGCGTAGAGGTGGCAGTCGCCGCCGGTCCAGACGAAGTCGCCAGGTTCCAGGTCGCACTGCTGAGCCAGCATGTGCGTGAGCAAGGCGTAGCTGGCGATGTTGAAGGGCACGCCGAGAAAGATGTCGGCGCTGCGCTGGTAGAGCTGGCAGCTCAGTCGACCCTGGGCGACGTAGAACTGGAACAAGGCATGGCAGGGCATGAGCGCCATCTGGTCCAGCTCGGCCACGTTCCAGGCGCTGACCACATGCCGTCGCGAGTCGGGGTTGCGTCGCAGCTGCTCGACGAGCTGGGCCATCTGGTCGATGCGGCGGCCGTCGGGGGCCGGCCAGCTGCGCCACTGCACGCCGTAGACCGGGCCCAGGTCGCCGTCGGGCCCGGCCCACTCGTCCCAGATCGTGCAGCCGCGCTCCTGCAGCCACTTGACGTTGCGTCCGCCTTGCAGGAACCACAGCAGCTCGACGATCACCGCCTTCAGGAACACCTTCTTGGTGGTGACCAGCGGGAAGCCCTGCGCCAGGTCGAAGCGCATCTGGTGACCGAACACGCTGCGCGTGCCGGTGCCGGTGCGGTCGGTCTTGTCGACGCCATGCGCCCACACATGGCGCATCAGGTCTTCGTAGGGGTGGGCAGGGGACACGTCGATGGCTCTGGGCTGCGGGCTGGGGCTGCGGTCAGGCGGGCGCATTCTGCTGCAGGTCGAACTGCATGGCCGCCAGTCGGGCGTAGAGTCCGCCGCGCGACACCAGTTCGTCGTGCCGCCCCACGTCGACGATGCGGCCGCCGTCCATCACGACGATTCGGTCGGCGCGCAGCACCGTGGCCAGGCGGTGTGCGATCACCAGTGTCGTGCGGTCCTTCATCGCCTGTTCCAGCGCGGCCTGCACGGCGCGCTCGCTTTCGGCGTCTAGCGCGCTCGTCGCCTCGTCGAGCAGCAGCAGCGGCGGGTTCTTCAGCATCGCGCGGGCGATCGCGATGCGCTGGCGCTGGCCGCCGGACAGGCGCACGCCGCGTTCGCCGAGGTAGGTGTCGTAGCCCTCGGGAAGGGCCTCGATGAAGTCATGTGCATGGGCGGCGCGCGCGGCGGCCTTGACCTCGTCGTCCGACGCCTGTGGCCGGCCGTAGCGGATGTTCTCGAGCGCGCTGGTCGAAAACACCGTGCTGTCCTGCGGCACGATGCCGATGCGCTCGCGCAAGGCGCCCAGCGCGGCCTCGCAGACGTTGACCCCGTCGACCCGGACCTCGCCGCGCTGCACGTCATAGAAGCGCAGCAGCAACTGCAGCACGGTGCTCTTGCCGGCGCCGCTTGGCCCCACCAGCGCCACTGTTTCCCCAGGCCGGACCTCGAGCGTGAAGTCCAGCAGGGAAGGTGTCGCGGGTCGGGATGGGTAGTGGAACTGCACGCGGTCAATGACCACCGACGAGCCCCCCCGCGCGAGCGGCAGTTCGCGCGGCGCCGCGGGTTCGGCCACCGGCGACTGCGTGGACAGCAGTTCCATCAGTCTCTCGGTCGCGCCGGCGGCACGCAGCAGGTCGCCCCAGACTTCCGACAGCACGGCCACCGAGCCGACCAGGATGATCACGTAGACCACGGTCTGGCCCAGGTGCCCGGCGCTGATGTCGCCGCGCACCACCGCCTGCGTGCCCTGGTACAGGCCCCACAGCAGCGCAGCGAAGGTGGCCGTGATCACGAAGCCGACCAGCCAGGCGCGGACCCGGGTCCTCCTGCGCGCGGTCTCGAAGGCCTGCTCGGTGCTGCGCCGGAAGCGCTCGGCCTCGCGGCCCTGCTGCCCGAAACTCTGCACCACCGGGATCGCGTTCAGCACCTCCGCGGCGATCGCGCTGGAGTCGGCGATGCGGTCCTGGCTGGCCCGGCTGAGCTTGCGCACACGGCGCCCGAAGACCAGGCTGGGCAGCACCACCAGAACCAGGATGCCCAGCACCTGCGACATCACCCAGGGGTTGGTCACCACCAGCATCAGCAGCGCGCCCAGGCCCATCACGGTATTGCGCAGGCCCAGGCTGAGCGAGCTGCCGACCACGCTCTGCACCAGCGTCGTGTCGGTGGTCAGTCGACTGAGCACCTCGCCCGTCTGCGTGCTCTCGAAGAACGCCGGGCTCTGCCCGACCACATGGGCGTAGACCGCATTGCGCAGGTCGGCGGTGATGCGCTCACCCAGCCAGCTCACCATGTAGAAGCGGGCGGCGGAGAACAGGCCCAGGGCGCAGCCGACGGCAAACAGGGACAGGAAGTGCCCGCGCAGGGCCATCACGCGCTGGCCCGGGTCGTCGGCGATCAGGCCCTGGTCGATCAAGGCCTTGAGGGCCAGCGGAAACACCAGCGTCGTGGTTGCGGCTGCCAACAGCAGCAAGCCGGCCAGCACGACGCGACCGCGATAGGGCCGCACGAAGGGCAGCAGGCGCCCCAGCGCCTGCGGCGCGGCGGTGGGCGCCGGGCGCGACGCGCCGCGCTCAGGCGCCGCAGGCTCCGGGCCCGCTGGCGAGCTGCCGGAGGGGTCTGGCCTGGCCGCGAGTGGAGCTGGGGTCGACATGCGTCGAGTGTAGGGTCCCTGCCGCGGGGCCCGGCGGGCCGCGCGCGCTGCCCTTGCGGGTGCACCCTTGCCGCTGCCGGCAAGGCGGGCATCCCCCCTGCCTGAGGGGGTGATGCGGGCATGGGTCACGGCTGTCCGGGGGCGCAGGCCTGCCCGGGATGCGCAGCTTGTGGTCGAATACTGACCACGCAGGCAGTCCGGCCTGCGCGGAGCCGACCGACCCATGTCAAGCCTGCCTCCCCGAGCCGAAGACGCCATGCCGGCAAGTCGCGGACCGCTGCCTGCAGACCTGGCCATGGCGGTCGCCACGGCTGTGCTGGTGACGCTGCTCGCCGCAGTGCTGGCCTGGGGGTTCGCCATTGTCCTGCCCGGTTGGATGGGGGGGAAGGGCGCCTGGGTGGCCGCTGCTGCGGCTGCCCTGGGTGCCGGCCTGGCCCTCGTGCCGCTGGCGGCCAGGCACCTGGGCGTGGTGCGCGAGCTGGGCCGCCTGCGCGGCCGCCCTGACACGGCATCCCCCGGCGGCACCGCAAGCGCGCTGGGCAGCCGGGAAGGCTTCCTGGCGCTCGCCGAGCGCGAGTTTCACCGGTCGAGGCGATACGGCCACGGGGCGGCGTTGCTGCTGGTGGACCTGGACCGCTTCCGCCGCCTGGACGAGGGGCGCGGTGCGGGGGTGGGCGAGCGCGCGGTGCAGGAGCTTGTCCAGCACATCGCCAGGACCCTCAGGGGTGCCGATGCGCTGGCCCGCTTCGGCCCGGCCCAGGTGGCGGTGTTTCTGGCCCAGGCTGACGCACTGGGTTCGCTGGATGCTGCGGAACGCATCCGCGAACGTGTCGAGCAGCTGGAGATTGCCTGGCAGCGCGAGCGGCTGCGGGTCACGGTGAGTGTCGGCGTCGCGTTGATGCGACCCGCGCACCTGACCTTGCAGGCGGTGCTTGATGACGCCGAGGCCGCACTCGGCGCGGCTCGCCATGCCGGCGGCAACTGTGTGCGTTCGGCACCGGTCGACGTCTCCAGGCGTCGCACCGCGGGCCCGTCGGTCGACGGCAATCGGGCGGCCGGCCCGACCCTGTAGCCGGCGCCCGCGGCGCGCGGCGCCGCAGGCCTTCAGCCCAGCGCCATGCGGCCGGCGTAGCCGGTCATCTCGAGGTAGCCGAGCCCTAGCCGCCGGCCGCCCGGGTCCAGCAGCTCGGAAAGCCCCTCCCAGTACAGCAGGCCCGTACTGGCGCGCGCGTCGAGCTCCTGCGCGTCGAGCAGGGCGCGCAGCTTGAAGCGCCCGGCCGCGGTCTGCAGCGCCCACTCGACCGGATAGGCGGCGCCGCTGGTCGGGCTGGTCCATCGTCGACCGGGCACGAACGCCACCTCATCCGGCTCGAAGATCCGTGTCCTGCCGTCAGGGGACCGCCAGCTGCCGCCGCCCCAGAGGCTGCTGCCGTCGGCTCGACGCAGCCTGAAGACCGTCAAGGCGCTGCCATCGAACAGGTTGATGCCCAGCCAGTCCCAGCCGACGGCGTCGCCCGGCATCAGGTCATCGCTCCACTCATGATCCAGCCAGCCCTGGCCGGACAGCGGTCGTGAACGGCCATCGGGTTGCCGCCACCGCGCATCGAGGGTCAACTGCGGCTGGCTGTAGTAGTGGCTGGCATGGGACTCCTGCGGGCCTTTGCGCGAAAAGCCTCTGTCGCCTTGCAGCACCAGGTCCTGGGTGGGGTTCAGGGTCAACTGCAGGCGGGTCGCATCGTCCAGGCCGACCTCGGCCAGCAGGCGGCCCGCGGTGCGGCGCAGTGACCAGTCCCCGATGTGCACCCGGGTGTCGTCCAGCGCCGCCGCCGCGGCGGCGGCGGTCGGGTCTGCGTTCCAGCGGGCGACACGTTGCGCGTGGCGGTGCCGGCCTGCCGCGAGGTCGGTCAGGGCGACATGCGCCAGCAGCAGGTGGCGGGGCGCAAAGCGGCCGCCAGGCCCGGGGGCCAGGCCGGTACGCAGGCGAAAGAAGGTCAGCTGCATGCCGTAAGCGGGGCGGGCAGCCTCGCCCAGCCAGCCGGTCAGGTACCACCACTCCATGCGGTTGGCCAGGTGCGCGCCGTGGTCGCGGCTGAAGCGCAGCGGGCGGCCGCGACGAACGGGGTCGCAGGAAGCGTCCGCGACGTCGGTGCCGGGCTGCGGGCGAGCCCCACCCAGCGGGCACTCGCGCGCCGCGGCGGGCACTGGCGCGCCGGGCGGCAAGCCCGTGGCGGTCGACCCGGCCGCCCGCGAGCCCTGGGCGCCGAGCATGGCCAGCGCGACCAGGGACTGACGGCGCCTCACCAGTCCTCCCGTACGGCGGCGACAGCGTCGGCCCGACCGGCCGCACGTGAACTGAGGGCCGCCGCCAGGGTGCCCGACGCCAGCACCAGGGCCACCAGCGCGGCCAGTGAGTCCGCCGGCAGCATCAGGTCCATGGACCAGTGGAAGCTCTGCGGGTTCACCACCCAGACCAGCACACCGCTGACTGCCAGTCCGACGGCCAGACCCACGGCCGCCCCGGCGGCAAGCCAGGCCATGGACTCCAGGGTCACCAGGCGGACCACCTCGGACCGCGTCAGGCCGAGGTGGCGCAGCAGCCCGAATTCCTTGCGGCGGGCGAGGATCTGCGCCGACAGGCTGGCCATGACGCCGAACAGTCCGACCGCGATCGCGATCGCCTGCAGGTAGCGCGTGACCGCGAAACTGCGGTCGAAGATCTGCAGCGAGACCTGGCGCAACTCGGGGGTGGCGGCGAACTCCAGCATGCGGGGGTCGGGCAGCAGCTGCTGCAGTTCCCGTTGCACGGCCGTCCGGTCCGCTCCCGGCTGCAGCCACAACGCCAGGTCGTTGACGCGCTCGTCGCCGGTCAGGCGCCGATAGTCGCGGCTGTCGATCGCAATGCTGCCGAACTGCCTTGCAAAGTCTCGCCAGACCCCGTCCACCCGGGCCTCGATGTCCTGCCCGGCCAGGGGCAGGCGGATCGCCGAGCCCGGCCTGGCGCCATAGCGGGCGACCACCGCCTCGCTGACGAACACACCGGGCCTGGCGTCGCCTGCCGGCCAGGGCCCCTCCACCAGGGGCAGGCGCGTCGCCGGGTCGTCGAGCCTGCGCGCGATCAGCGTGACGGCGGGTTGGTCGATCGCCAGTTGCAAGGGTCGTGAGCGCGAGGCCTCGACCCGCATGACGCCGGCGACCCGCGCAGCCCGGTCGGCGAAGCCAGGGTCCAGCCAGGCCTGGCCGGCAGCCGCCGAGGTCGGGGCGGTGCGTGCGTAAAGGTCCGCCGGCAGCATGTGATGCAGCCACTGCGAAACGGCTTCGCGAAAGCTCGCGACCATCACGGTCAGCGCCACCGACAGGGCGAGCGAGGCGACCACGCCGGCGACCACCGCCGACGCCGTCTCGCGATTGAAGCGGGCGCGGCGAAGCGCCAGCAGCAGGTGAGGGTGGCGTGGCGTGTGCCAGGCGGCGACGACCCGGTCGACCAGCCATGGCACCACGGCCACCCCACCGGCCAGCAGCGCCGCGACGGCCGCGTACGCCGCAAGCGGCAGGCCCAGGACAGGCGGCAGGAAGGCCAGGCCGCTGCCCAGCAACAGGAGCGCAAGCCCCCATCGAGTGCGGCCGGGCGGAGGCCCGCCGAGGTTCAAGCCCTTCAAGGCCTGCGCGGGCTGCAACTTCTCGGCCGAGCGCGCCGGCAACCAGCCGCCGACCAGTGCAGCGACGGTGCCCAGCAGGGCATGCCCCGCGGCGGCCAGTGGGTCCACTCGCAGGGCGGGCCTCTGCCCGGCAAAGAAGCCGCCGCCGAGGTCGGCCGACAGGAACTGCAGTGCTGCGGCGGCCATGAGGGTGCCGAGCAGCAGTCCGAGTGCACTGCCACCCACCCCGATCAGCCCGCATTCGACCAGAACCAGCCGGCGACGCTCGCGGCGGGTCATGCCCAGCACGCCCAGCAGGGCCAGCTGCGGCTGCCGCTGCGCGACCGACAGCGACTGCACCGAGTACACGAGGAAGGTGCCGACGAAAAGCGCCACCAGAGCCAGCACCGACAGGTTGACCCGGTAGGCGCGCGAGATCTGCGAGGCCCGCCGCTGTTCGTCGTCGGCCCGACCCACTTGCACACCGGCGGGCCAGGACTGGCGCGCGGCCCAATGGGCGGCGTCCTGGCCCGGTCGAAGACGCAGGTCGATGCGTGTCAGCCGCCCCACCATCGCGAACCTGCGCTGCGCGGCGTCGATGTCGACGACGACCAGCGGCGGGCCGCCCGCGGCCACGTCCCCCACCACCCGGAAGGTCTGCCACTGCGATCCGGCCTGCAGCGACACCTGGCCCCTGCCGGGCGACGACAGCCACGCGCGCGCCTGGGCATTGACGAAGGCGTGTTCGGGCTCGAGCGCCGCCAGGCGGCCCGAGCCTTCGCGGAGCCGCGGCAGCAGTTCCGGGGCCGTGAACGCGATCGTCAGCGGGTCGACGCCGAGGATGCGGACCGTCTGCCGCCTATCACCCCGCGATGGCTCCCGCGCCTGCGCCGGGCGAGGTGACGACGCCGGCCCCGGCGGTCGCGGCTCTGCGTGCACGGCAGCGCTCATCAGGCTCTCGACTTCCAGCACCGGCGTGGCCATGGCGACCGCCGGGTCGGACGCCAGGCGGTCGAACAGCGCGTCGTCGAAGCCCTCGCGCTGGCCACGCACCGTCAGATCGGGCTGACCGCTGACAGTGCGCACCGCATGCGAGAACTCCGACAGCGCCGAGCCGTTGATCAGGTGCACCGACCAGGCCAGTGCAACGCCCAGCGCCACCGCCGCCAGGGCGACGGACTGCCGCCCGGGGTGATGCCGCCATTCCCGCAGCCACAAAGGCCACAGGGACAGGCCCAGGGCCGAGGCCATGGCGTCGGGTCCCGGCGCGGGGGCTCAGTCCATCTGCGTCACGAACTTGGTGACCAGATAGCCGTCGAAGGTCTCGCTGCCACCTTCACTGCCGATGCCGCTGTCCTTGACGCCGCCAAAGGGGGTCTCCGGCAGGGCCTGGCCGAAGTGATTGATGTTGACCAGGCCAGCCTGCAGGCCGTTCTGTATCGCCAGCGCATGGCGCGTCGAGCCGGTGAAGGCGTAGGACGACAGGCCGAAGGGCAGGCTGTTCGCGCGGGTGATCGCGTCGTGCAGGTCCTTGAATGGCACGCAGGCTGCGATCGGGCCGAAGGGCTCGTCGTTCATGATCCGGGAGTCGGCGGCCAGCCCGCTGAGCACGGTGGGTGCGAAGAAGTGGCCTTGGCTGCCGACGCGCTCGCCGCCGGCCTCGATGCGTGCGCCGGTGGCCACGGCGTCGGCCACCAGCGACTCCATGACCGGCACCCTGCGGGCATGGGCCAGCGGGCCCATGCGGGTGTCGGCCTCGAGCCCGGGGCCGACCTTGATGCCCCTGGCCGCGGCGACGAACCGGGCCATGAAGCGGTCGTAGGCCTTCTCCTGGACGAAGAAGCGGGTCGGGCTCACGCACACCTGTCCGGCATTGGTGAACTTGAGCGTGGCCAGCATGTCGGCGGCGCGCTCGACGTCGCAGTCGTCGCAGACGATCACTGGCGAATGCCCGCCGAGCTCCATCGTCATGCGCTTCATGTGGACGCCGGCCAGCGCCGCCAGCTGCTTGCCGACCGGGACCGAGCCGGTGAAGCTCACCTTGCGCACCCGGGGCGAGGTGATCAGGTGCTGCGACACCTCGTGCGGGACACCCCAGACGACATTGAGAACACCGGGGGGCAGACCGGCCTCGTGGAACATGCGCGCGATCGCCACCACGGCGCTGGGCGTGTCTTCCGGCCCCTTGATCACGATGGTGCATCCGGCCCCGACGGCGGCCGCGATCTTGCGGATGGCCTGGTTGTAGGGGAAGTTCCAAGGCGTGAAGGCGGCCACGACGCCGATGGGTTCGCGCAGCACCAGCTGGCGGACGTTGGGCAGGCGGGCGGGAATCACACGCCCGTAGATCCGCCGGCACTCCTCGGCATGCCAGTCGCAGTGGTCGGCGCAGCGCGTCACCTCGCCCAGGGCCTCGGCCAGCGGCTTGCCCTGGTCCAGCGTGATGCCAGTGGCGATCTCCCGGGCGCGCTCGCGCGTCAGCTCGCCGACCCTGCGCAGGATGCGGCCACGCTCCATGGGCGAGCTGGACTTCCAGGTCTCGAAGGCTCGCGCAGCTGCGTCGAGCGCACGGTCGAGGTCGGCGGGGCTCGCATGCGGCAACTGCGCGATGACGTCGCCGGAGGCCGGGTTGTGCACCGGCTGCACACGGCGGCCGTCGCCGGACAGGAATTCTCCGTCGATGTACAAGCTGAGGTCTGGATACATGGTCGTCGATCGCGTGGGTGGGCTTGCCCGCGATGATGCACTGCCTGCGGCCGCGCCGTGTCGTCCGCCGGCGGCGGTGGGACAATCGCGATCCCATTCCTGGCATCGCGCGGTGCACGCCTTCATGACTCATCCCACGTTCGACCTGCAAGCCCTGTGGCGCCCCGTGCTCGCGATGGCGATCGTCATCGTGCTGTCCAACTACGCCGTCCAGTTCCCCATCAACGACTGGCTGACCTGGGGCGCGTTCACCTACCCGGTGGTGTTCCTGGTCACCGACCTCACCAACCGCGCCTGCGGTCCCCGGGCTGCGCGCCGTGTGGCCTGGGCGGGCTTTGCGATCGCCGTCGTGGCCTCGCTGGCCGTGGCGCCATGGCGCATCGCAGTGGCCTCCGGCACCGCCTTCATTGCGTCACAGCTGATGGACGTGGCGCTGTTCAACCGCTGGCGCCAGGCGAACTGGTGGAAGGCGCCGCTGTTCGGGTCGCTGGTCGCGTCGGCCGTCGACACCGCGATCTTCTTCTTCCTGGCCTTCGCCGGGACGGACATGGATTGGCTTCTGCTGGCCCTGGGCGACCTGGCGATGAAGCTTGCGATGTCGCTCGTGCTGCTGGCGCCCTACCGGGCGCTGCTGCCCAGGCTGTCCGCCTGGGCGCCTCAGGCCTGAAGCGTTCGCCTGCCGCGGGCTTTGCGATGAACAAGGCCTTCACTCGGGAGCCGGAAGGCAGCGACGACGACGTCGATTCGGAATTGCCGCGGTTCCCGGCCGGCACGCGGAACTACATCACGCCGCAAGGCTGGCGACAGCTGCGGGACGAACTGAAGTCGCTGCTCGATGTCGAGCGCCCGAAGGTCGTCGAGACCGTGTCCTGGGCAGCGAAGAATGGCGACCGCTCGGAAAATGGCGACTACCTCTACGGCAAGAAGCGCCTTCGCGAGATCGACCGCCGGATCCGTTTCCTGACCCGGCGCCTGGACATCGCCGAAGTCACCGACCCCAGCGTCCACCATGGTCGAGACCAGGTCTTCTTCGGCGCCACGGTCACCTATGCGCAAGCCGACGGCCTCGAGCGCACGGTCACCATCAAGGGCATCGACGAGGCCGACAACCTCGGCGGCGAGGTGAGCTGGATCTCGCCGGTCGCCCGTGCGCTGCTGAAGGCCCGCGAGGGTGATGAGGTCGTGCTGGTCACACCGCGCGGTGCCGAGAAGATCGAGATCGTCGAAGTGCGCTACCCGGCCCCCGCCCGCGCCGGGTCAGCGTAAAGAACTGCGTCCAGCGGCTTGACGGGCCGGCCCTGCGGCACACTGCCGCGTTGCCCGCGGGGCGGGCGGTGATGCCTCGTCTGCCGCCCGGTCCGTCTTGGCCCGGAATCCCTCATGAGCCCACAGGAGCCCCCGATGACTCTTCCTCTGCTTCGTTCTCTGGCCGGCGTTGCGGCGCTGTCCCTGTCCTGCACTGCGGCGTTCGCGGCCGACGCGACCAAGGAGCGCGGCCAGCTTGCCGAGGCCTGCGCGGCCGACCTGAAGACCCTGTGCCCCGGCGTCAAGCCCGGCGAGGGGCGGCTCAAGTCGTGCATGCGGGACAACCGCGAGAAACTCTCCGAGGCCTGCCGCGAGGCCATGAAGGAGCAGCGCGGCAAGCGCAAGGGTGCCGGCGAGAAGTCCTGAAGCCTGACGCGCGCCAGGCGGTGCAGCGCCCGTGCCCTGTCAGGTCTTGTCGCGCCAGGCCCGCTCGACCACCGGCGTGCGGCGAAGGGTGCGCAGCACGTCGGCAAGGTGCACGCGGTCACGCACACTCAGCAAGAGCTTGAGCTCGGCCGTGTCCTCGGCCGGCTCCTGGCCCATGTCGAGGTGACGGATGTCGGCCTCGGCGGCAGTGACGGCGGCGGCCACCTGCGCCAGCACGCCCTTGCCATTGCCGACCAGGGCCACCACGACGGTCTCGAAGTTGCGGGACAAGTCCTCGGCCCACTCGACCTGCATCCAGCGCTCGCTGTCACGTTCGTACAGCCGTTTGCCGTTGCGGCAATCGGCCGTGTGCACGATCAGGCCCTCGCCCCGGCCCAGGTAGCCGACGATGGCGTCCCCGGGGATCGGCCGGCAACATGTCGCCAGCTGCACCGATGCACCCTCGCTGCCGTCGACGAACACCACCCCTTGCGCCGGTGAACCCTCGTCACTGGTGAAGCGCCCCAGCGTCAGCGTCACGGGGTCGGGCCTCATGCCGCGCTCGAGCATCATCTGCGCCAGTCGCTTGGCGACGATGATGGCGATCTTGCGACCCAGCCCGATGTCGACCAGCAGTTCACCCCGGCTGCGGTTTCCGCTCCAGCGTGTGACCTGCTGCCAGAGCGCCGCGGCCGGGGCATCGGTGGGGTCCCCTGTAGGCATCTGCAGGCCTTCGGCCCTCAGCGCCTGAGCGAGCATGCGTTCTCCCAAGGCGCGGGACTCCTCCTGCGCCATGGTCTTGAGATAGTGCCGGATCTTGGAGCGCGCGCGCCCGGTGCGCACCAGGCCCAGCCACGCGGGGTTGGGCCGGGCGCCCGGCGCAGTGACCACCTCGACGACATCCCCGCTTCGCAGTTCGGCGCGCAGCGGCACCGCCTCGCCGTTGACCTTCGCGGCCACCGTATGGTTGCCGACGTCGGAATGGATGGCATAGGCGAAGTCCACCGGCGTGGCCCCGCGCGGCAGAGCCAGGATCCGCCCTTTCGGGGTGAACACGTAGACCGCATCCGGGTACAGGTCCACCTTGACATGCTCGAGGAACTCCGCGGCGTCGCGCGTCTCGTCGCCGATGTCCAGGAGCGACTGGATCCACATCGTCCCCAGCTGCTCGGCCTCCTGGCCGGACTTGCCGCGGCCGGGCTTGTCACCGGCCTTGTAGATCCAGTGTGCGGCGACGCCCTTCTCGGCCACCGCGTTCATGCTTGCGGTGCGCAGCTGGAATTCGACCGCGGTGTTGAGCGGGCTGACCAGCGTCGTGTGCAGGGACTGGTAGCCGTTGGCCTTGGGGATCGCGATGTAGTCCTTGAACCGCCCCGGCATCGGCTTGTACAGCTGGTGCAGCACGCCCAGCGCACGGTAGCACTCGTCGAGGGTGCCGACGACGATGCGGAAGCCGAACAGGTCGTTGACCTGGGCGAAGCCCGCGTGCTTCTCGCGCATCTTGCGGTAGATGGAAAAGAGCGTCTTCTCGCGCCCGCTCACCTGCACCTTGATGCGAGCGGCGGCGAACGCCCTCTCGACATCCTTGCGCACCCGCTCCACGATGTCGCGGCGGTGCCCACGGGCGCGCTCCACTGCCTTGGACAAGGCGGCATGCCGCCAGGGGTGCAGGTGCTCGAAGCAGAGCTCCTGCAGTTCCCGGTAGGTCTGGTTCAGGCCCAGGCGGTGTGCGATCGCGGCGTAGATGTCGAGCGTCTCGCGGGCGATGCGCGAGCGCTTGGCGGGCGCCATCGCCGCCATGGTCCTCATGTTGTGCAGCCGATCGGCCAGCTTGATCAGGATCACGCGCACATCGCGTGCCATCGCCAGCAGCATCTTGCGGAAGCTCTCGGCCTGCCCTTCCTCGCGGGTGTTGAATTGCAGTTTGTCGAGCTTGGTCAGGCCGTCCACCAGTTCGGCCGTCGGGGAGCCGAAGCGCTCGATCAGCTCCGTCTTGGCGACGCCGCAGTCTTCCAGCACATCGTGCATCAGTGCCGCCATCACGGCCTGCGCGTCCAGGCGCCAGTCCGCCACCAGGCCCGCCACCGCGATCGGGTGCGTGATGTAGGGCTGGCCGCTGGCGCGGATCTGGCCCAGATGGGCCTGGTCGGCGAACCTGAAGGCGTCACGAACCTGCCGCTGCTCGGACTTGCTCAGGTAGGCCAGCTTTTCCGACAGGGCCGCGAAGTCGTTCGCTTCCTTCGGCGGGGCGGCAGACGGGGCGCTGCTGCGCGTCAGCCCCTGCAGGGCCGAAGGCAGCAACTCGGCAGCCAGCGAGCGAATCCCCATGGCCTCGAATTTAGCCTGCTTTGCGTCGCGCGCCCAGTTGGGGATCTGGCGAGCGCCGGGGTGCCGCCGCCGCCCGGCTTGCGCCGCCGGCGTGCAGCGGCGTGCAGCGGCGTGCAGAGGTGCCCGGGCAAGAAAAAGGGCGCCCGCAGGCGCCCTGGTCAGATTGCCGCGAGCCGCCCGGTCTCAGACCGGCACTTTTCGGAGCATCTCGATGCCGACTTCACCGGCGGCGATCTCGCGCAGCGCTGTCACGCCAGGCTTGTTGCGCGCCTCGATCTTGGGGGCATGACCCTGGCTGAGCATGCGGGCCCGGTAGGTGGCGGCCAGAACCAGCTGGAAGCGGTTGGGAATCTTCTGCAGGCAGTCGTCGACGGTGATTCGGGCCATGTTCTTCCTTGCCGGTGGCGTCAGAGCAAGTCGAGCGCGGCGAACACCTGTGAGCGGTTGCGCGCCTGCGCGGCGTACTTCAGTCTTTGCGAGTGAACAACGGTCTTCAGGTCGAAGAGCGCCGTTTCGAACAAACCGTTGATTATAACGAAGTCGAAGTGCCGGGCCTGGGCAACTTCCTGGCGTGCATTGGACATGCGATGCGCGATCACCGAAGGCTCGTCCTCGCCGCGACGTTGCAGGCGCTGCTGCAGTTCGGCCCAGCTCGGGGGCAGGATGAAGATCAGCACGGCGTGTGTGAACAGCTTCTTGATCTGCAGCGCACCCTGCCAGTCGATCTCGAGCACCACGTCCTCGCCGCGCTGCAGGCGGTCTTGTATGGCCCGCCGCGAGGTGCCATAGAGGTTGCCGTGGACCTGTGCCCATTCGAAGAACTCGCCGCGCGCGACCATGGCGCGGAACTCCGGCTCGTCGATGAACCAGTACTCGCGCCCATGCTGTTCCTGGCCGCGTGCCGGCCTCGTGGTGTGCGAGATCGAGACGGCCAGGTGCGAGTCGAGTTCGAGCAGCGCCTTGACCAGGCTGGATTTGCCTGCGCCACTGGGCGCCGCGACACAAAAGAGATTGCCGGGGGTCTCCATCCCCCGGCATTGTAGGTTTGCAGGCCGTGCCGCAGCCCGCCCGGGGCGAGGCTCGTCCCGCGGCCCCGGCTGGGGCTCGAGGCCCCACCGCGGGTTCAGGACGCCGGCTTGACCTGCGCCAGCGCACGGGCGATGCGGGCCTGGCGGCCAGGGTGTGCGAAGGCTGCAGCGTCGCCGACTTCGCCGTTGAGGGCCTGCAGTTCGCCGCGTTCGGCCGCGGCGAGCGTCTCGGCAACCACCTCGGCGCGGCTGCGCTGGTGGCTGGCCGGCATGACGCGGTAGTAGTCGGCGTCGGTGCGCATCAGCGTGCCGTCTGCGGCGGCGGCGGCAAGCTGGGCGCGCACTTCGGCGCGTGTCAGCGTCGAGCCTGTCGCGGGGGCAGGCCCTTCGAGCGGACCCTGCGCGAAAGCGGCACCGGAGGCGGCGAAGAGGGCGGTGACGACGAGGTGGCGGATGGTGGTCATGAAAGTCTCCAGAGGGGTTGAGGACAAGACGTGGAAAGCAACGGGTTCGAGGGACAGGGAAAACACTTCGGTCTGTCGGGTCGCGAAGCACTGGCCTGCGATCCTGGTGGTCATTACGTCGCTGACCACGGAACGGATTCTGGAAACCCAGTCCGCTGACGACCGAACAGCCAGATGACAAATTCGTAATCGGCGGCGATCGAAAACAATGCGACCATTCCCGCTGTCACGGACTTTGCGGGCGCCTGCGGTGCCCTTGCCATGCGCGTACTGGTCGTCGAGGACGAGGTCAAGCTTGCGCAGTACCTGCAACGGGGGCTGGGCGAGAACGGCCATGTGGTCGAGATCGCCCACGACGGGATCGAGGGACGCAAGCTCGCCGTCGGGGGAGACCATGACCTGGTGCTGCTGGATGTCATGCTGCCGCAGGTCGACGGCTTCGGCATCCTTGCCGCAATGCGGGCTGCCGGGCGCACGACACCGGTGCTCATGCTGACCGCGCGCGACAAGGTGGAGGACAGGGTCCGCGGGCTGGAGCGCGGGGCCGACGACTACCTGGTCAAGCCCTTTGCGTTTTCCGAATTGCTGGCCCGCGTCAATGCCCTGCTTCGTCGTGGCGCGGCGGCGCCCGCAGCGCCGCTGACGACGCTGTCGCTCGGTGACCTCGAACTGGATCTCGTCTCCAGGCGGGCCACCCGCGGTGCGCAAAGGCTGGATCTCACGTCCAAGGAGTTCAAGCTGCTGACGCTGCTGCTGCGCCGCCGCGGTCAGGTGCTGTCCCGCACCACGCTGGCCGAGCAGGTGTGGGACATGAATTTCGACTCCGACACCAATGTGGTCGAAGTCGCGGTGCGCCGGCTGCGGGCCAAACTCGACGATCCCTTCGCCCACAAGCTGCTGCACACGGTGCGTGGCATGGGCTATGTGCTGGAGGACAGGACATGACGCCTGCATGCCCGGAGGGCCGAACCTGCAGCCACTCGATCGGACGCCGCCTGTCGCGCAAGCTGGCCGTCATGACCATGGCCGTGCTCGGCATCCTGTTCGCGATCAGCTGGGGCTCGATCAAGATGCTTCTGGTGGAGCGCAGTGCCGAGGACATGCGGGCTCGGATCGAACTGCTGCGGGAGGTCATAGAGCTCGAAGCGCGCTCGGGCGGCGAGCCGGCCGTGGTGCGCCGTGTCACCGCCGACGCCCGCATGCGGCCGGGCACCAGGCTGCAGCTGGTGTTCGGCGACGGCACAGTCTGCTACAGCGACCCCCCCACGCAAGCCCACCACATGTCGGCGCATTTCCGCGAGCAGCCCTTCGAAGTGGCCCTGCCCGATGGGCGCCTGCTGCAGGCGCGCTATGCGGTCGACTTCGGAGCCGACGCGCGCATGGGCGAGCGCTGGGCGATCGTGCTGGTGCTGGTGACGCTGGCAGCCGGGGCGTTCGTCGCCTGGGCCGCCGGCTGGCATGTGCGCCGCCAGTTGCGCCCGCTCGAGGCGCTCGCGGCCCAGACCCGTGCCATCTCGGCGCAGCGGCTGGACCAGCGCCTCTCGCTCGACGACCCGGCCGAGGAGCTGCTGCCCTGGATCGAACAGTTCAACGCGCTCATGCAGCGCCTGGAGCAGGCCTATGCCCAGCTCGAGGGCTTCAATGCCGACGTCGCGCATGAGTTGCGAACGCCGCTGGCCACGCTGATCGGCGAGACCGAGCTGGCGCTGTCCCGCGAACGCAGTGCCGGGTCGCTGAAGGAGACCCTGGCCAGCAACCTGGAGGAAATGCAGCGCCTGTCGGGCATGGTCAACGACATGCTGTTCCTGGCCAGTGTCGACCGTGGCGCCGTGGCCCGACGGGGCGAGCCGGTCAGCCTGGCGGCGCTGGCACACCAGGTGGCCGAGTTCCACGAGGTGCCGCTCGACGAAGCCGGCTTGCGACTGGAAGTGCAGGGCGACGCACGACTGGCGGTGGACGAACCCCTGGTGAAGCGGGCTCTGTCCAACCTGCTGGGCAATGCGACGCGTTTCGCCGAACGCGGATCGACCGTCAGGGTCCGGATCGCCGATGAAGCGCCCAACGAGGTGGCCATCATGGTCGAGAACCAGGGTCAGGGCATCCAGACCCAGGCCTTGCCCAGGCTGTTCGACCGCTTCTTCCGGCAGGACAGCTCGCGTTGTTGCGATGGACAGGGGCAGCACCATGGGCTGGGCCTGGCCATCGTGGCTGCGATCGCGCGCATGCATGCCGGCCGGACCCTGGCCGCCTCCCAGGCGGGTGTCACGCGGGTGGGATTCACGCTGGCGGCTGCCGAGTGAGCTGACGGGTGCAGGGCACTGGATTGCACTTGCTCGTCGAGGGGCCGGCCGTCCGGCCGGTGCTCGAGTCGGCCGACTTCGGCACATGGTCGATGGCCGATCGCTACCGGGAGATGGGCCGACGGCTGGGAGTGGACCTCGCTGCCAGCATCGCGCTGCTGGAGTCGCTGCCGGTCTTTCTCGACGGTGAGCCCCACATGGCCGCTCGCAGGTCGCTTGCCCGTTGTTATCGGCAGCAACGGCAGGCGCAGATCGCGGCGGCCGGGCTGTTCCTGCACGAGTTCGGAGAGCGGCACCTGCGGGGCGGGGCCGAGCTCGATCTGATGGCGGACCTGGCCTGGCCCTTGTTCGTGGCCCTGGCCCGCGCGGACAACGCCTTCGTGCGCGCCTTGCCAGGCGAAACCGGCGACGCCACGGATGCCCTGGGCCTGCTGGAAGGGATCCTGCTGCTGTTTTCACCCCAGACCCCCTTGAAACGGCGCTTCGAGGTCGACCGGCGCCTGGGCCAGGCGATGGCTCGCCATGGAGCCGACCTCTGCCGCGACATTTCCCTGATGCTGCTCGGCCTGCGGCCGCTGACTGGCAGCCTGGCGTGGAGCCTGCACGGCACGCTCGCGCGGCAGTCCGGGACCCCGTTGTCGGAGTGCCGGTGGCCGAGCGGCTTCATCCGCAGCAGCCTGCCCTTCGTCGACCGCGTGTGCCGGCGCGAGACCGTGGTCGCCGGCCAGCGGGTGCGCGCCGGGCAGCGTGTGCGCTGCGTGCTGGACCCGGGCGACGGTGGCGACTCGGCACTCCGCCCGGAATGGGACAGCGGGCTCTTCTTCGGGGCCGGGCCGCACCGATGCCTCGGTCGAACGCTGGCCGAGCAGGTGTGGGCCATGACCGTCGAACTGCTGTCCGCGCAGCCGCTGCGGGCCAGGGTCGAGCCGATGACCGTTCGCGATGACGACGAGCCGTTCCTCATGCCCGTCCGTTGCCGGGTGCACCTTGAAGACGCGAGGTGATGTCGTGCAGCAACCGACGTCTTGACCGGGTCGAGGGCGGGGCTGACCATGGCACGCACGAGGTACCCCTTCGACGAGGACGGCCTGCGCTTCGAGCATGAGCTCCAGCATGGCCCCGCAAGCGAAGCCAGGCTCGAGGCCTGGCTTGCCCGCAGCCCCTGGACCCTGCCGCAGGCGCTGTCCCTGGCCGATGAGCTGGTGGGCCATGCGCATCGCCACGCGTGGCGGGCCATAGACCCGCTCGAAAGGGCAGGTCATGCCGATGTCAGGGCTCATGCGCGCCGCCTGCAGGCCTGTCTCCATGCGCTTCGGCAAGAGGTGCAGCCTGAATCGTGCGACCGTCGGCTGGTCGAGCAGGCCTACGGACGCAACGGTTGGCTGCTGCTGTCTCCACCACAACCCAGCACCAGGATGCTGGTCGTCTTCACGACCATGTTCAACAACTTCTATGTCTCCAACCTGGTGTTGCTGACCCTGTTGCAGCGACTGGGCTGCCACCTTCTGCTGCTCAAGGACGCCACGCTCGCGAACTACCTCGCGGGCGTCGCCGGGCTTGCCGCGGACCTTCCCGGCATCGCTGCGGCCGTGCGGTCGACCGCCACAAGACTGGGCGCAAGGCAGATCTTCGTCTGCGGGTTCTCCAGTGGAGGCTACGCCGCGCTGTACACGGCGCTGCAGATCCCTGCGCAGGGCTATCTCGGCCTGTCACATGCCATCGACCTGCGGCCGGACTCGAGCCTGCCGGCGCCACTGTTCTTCACGCCGGCGGTGCGCTCCAGGCTGGATCCGGCAGCGCAAGTCGACCTGCGGACCCTGCTGCGAGCGGCCGACCCCCATGTTCCAAGATGGTTGATGTACGGCGAGCACTCGCTGCGCGACCGACCCCATGCGCTGCACGTGTCCGACTTGCCCACGATCGAGGTGCTGAGCGTCCCGGATGCCGGTCACAACGTCGTGCAGGCCCTGCTGGCCAGCGGGCGCTTCATCGAGGCGTTCGTCCGCTTGACGACGGGTCGATGACGGCCGCGAGTTCGGCCAGCGTCAGGCCGGCATTGACACGGCTGACCGGGACTTCGACGCCGGTCCTGTCCTCGATCCGCATCAGCAGTTCAAGCACGGACAGGCTGTCCAGCCCATGCTGCTTGAGCGTCAGGCGGCTCGGGTCGTCGCCGTCCCGAAGCGGGCATTTCAGCTCGGCCAGGAGTTCGGCCAGCAGGTTCATGGAGTTCAGCGACATTCTGCGCCCGCGGCTCGGGGACCACACTTTGACACAGCCGCCGGACGCATTGAGGTGTGCGCCCGCCTTGATCGTGTGTTGTACAAATCGTCAACTCGCGCTGCCGATCTGACAGGTTTCTGCGAGAGAAGCAACATCCCTGTCACTTCAGATTGACACGGGTCATGGGCAGACTCCCGGTTATCGACACCGGAGTAGCCGTGAACACCCGAAGCCTGACCCGAACGCTCTTCCTTGGCAGTGCGGACGTCGTGCGCCTTGTCAGGCAGCGCGGGCTGTCGACCTGCATCGAGGGCATGGCGGAGTACATCGAGGCCGAGTTCAGGCGTTGGCCGCAGTTCGACAAGTCGCCGCGGCTGGCAGCCCACTCGGCCAGCGGCGTGATCGAGTTGATGCCCGTCGCCGACGCGTCGCGCTTCGCCTTCAAGTACGTCAACGGGCACCCTTCGAACACCGGGCAGGGTCTGCCGACCGTGATGGCCTTCGGCGTGCTCGCCGACGTCGCGACCGGTGCGCCGCGCTTGATGGCCGAGCTGACGATTGCCACGGCCATGCGCACGGCGGCGATGTCGGCGCTGGCCGCCCGCTGGCTGGCGCGCCCGGGCAGCCGGCGAATGGCCGTGATCGGCAATGGGGCGCAGAGCGAGTTCCAGGCGCTGGCGTTCCGCGACCTGGTGGGCATACGCGAGCTGCGCCTGTTCGACACCGACGCCGATGCGACGGCCAAGCTGGCGGCGAACCTGGCGGGCCAGGGGCTGACGCTGACCCGATGCGCCAGCATCGCCGAGGCGGTGCGCGGCGCCGACGTGGTCACCACCGTGACGGCCGACAAGACCATGGCCACCATCGTCACGCCGGAGATGCTCGAGCCCGGCATGCACCTCAACGCCGTCGGCGGGGACTGCCCGGGCAAGACCGAGCTGCACCCCGGTGTGCTGCAGGCGGCTTCGGTGTTCGTCGAGTACGAGCCGCAGACGCGCATCGAGGGCGACATCCAGCAGATGCCCCATGACTTCCCGGTCACGGAGTTCTGGCAGGTGCTGGCCGGCACGGCGGCGGGACGCCGCAGCGATGTCGAGGTCACGGTGTTCGACTCGGTCGGCTTTGCGCTCGAGGATCTTGCGGCGCTGGCCTATCTGCACGAGGCGGCCTGTGAGCTGGGCATCGGTCAGCAGGTGGACCTGGTGACCGCGTCGCCTGATCCCAAGAACCTGTTCGCCACGCTGTCGGCGAGCCCCCGGCCCGTGCAGCTGCCCTCGGCGGCCCTGGCGGCCTGAACAGCTAGCGGTACGAAGTGAGAAGAATGCTGGTTTCGGTATTGGCGATGCCCTTGATCAGTCGCACGCGTTCGAGCACCTGTGACAACTCGGACATGCTGCCGACGCGCAACTCGGCCAGCAGGTCCCAGCGGCCATTGGTGTCGTGCAGCGCAGCCACGCCGGGTTCGCCCAGCAGGCTGGCGATGACGGCCCTGGTCTGGTTGCCTTCGACGAGCACGCCCATCCAGGCGCCGATCTGGTGCGGCTCGGCGTCAGGCCGCAGCCGCACGGTGTAGCCGACGATCACACCCTCGTCCTCCAGCCGGCGCAGGCGGTTGGTCACGGTGCCGCGCGAGACGCCGAGCTTGCTGGCCAGCGCCGCCACCGTCAGCCGTGCGTCCCGCCGCAGGCAGGAGATCAACTCGTGGTCGGTATCGTCCATGAGGCGAAATGATGCCCGAGCGCCGCGGCTAAGGTGGATTTGCCGGTTGAAAATGCAGCATAGTGCATCTCTGCGTTGCAGCTGACACGAGCCTGTGAAGCGCGCGCCGAACGCCGGGGCGAGGACCCACGCGCCCGCAGCAAGCCGCCACTTGTGGTCGCAAGCGACCGTCGATCGGCCCGAGGCAGGCCGACGTGCGTGGATCGATGGCTCGAATTGCCGGTTGACGTGGGGCGGCAATCCCTCTACAGTCAACAGGCAACATAATGCATTGCTCATCGGTTGCGACCCTGCACGCTGCCACTTCGACCGGCACGCTGCCGCCGTTCACGGTGCCCGATCTACCGCCGCTTCAGCCACGCGCCCCATGTCCACCCTGCCACGACACACCCCGGAGTCCTTTCGTGCAAGCCTGGTCGCTTTGACGCAGGCGCTGCAGGGTCGCGCGCTCGACGAGGCGCTGGACGCCTGGCTCAATCAGGACCATGGCGTGGGCAGCGAGACCTACGCCGCGATCGAGGCGGCCTGCCGGGACGGTGTCGCCGACGGCTGGTTGTGCCAGCGCGAAGGCGGCGGCATCCGCTACGGCCGCATCTTCAAGCCGGCAGACGACCTGCAGGGTTTTTCGGTCGACGTGGTGGACATGTGCGACATCGCCGGGCCCCACCATGTGCACCCCCTGGGCGAGATCGACCTGTTGCTGCCCATCGACGAGGGCGCCCGCTTCGACGGCCGGCCTGCGGGCTGGATCGTCAAGCCGCCGGGCAGCGCGCACCGGCCGACGGTGAGCGGCGGGCGGGCACTCGTGCTGTACCTGCTGCCGCAAGGGCAGATCGAGTTCACACGTTGACCCCGCGCTGCGGCGGTCAGGTCATCGTCCGGTTCGCTGACGGCCATCGAGGAGAGCCCAAGACATGAGCGACGACACCGCGCTTTCCCGCGACGTGCCTGCACCGCCGGCACGCTTCAACTTCGCGCAACACCTGATCGAGCGCAACGCCGGCCGTCCGACGCGCCCGGCCTTCGTCGACGACGGGGGCACGCTGAGCTACGGCGAGCTCGAGCAGCGACTGCGCCGACTGGCCAGTGGCCTGCTGGGTCTGGGCTTGCGTCGCGAGGAGCGTGTGCTGCTGCTGATGCACGACCACAACGACTGGCCGGTGAGCTTCCTGGGTTCGCTGTATGCCGGGCTGGTGCCGGTGGCCGTCAATACCTTGCTGACCGCCGACGACTACGCCTACATGCTCGAGCACTCGCGCGCCCAGGCGGTGCTGGTTTCCGGTGCGCTGCTGCCGGTGCTCAATGCCGCCATGACGCGCAGCGACCATGAAGTGATCAAGGTCATCGTGTCGCAGCCGCAGGCGCCCCTGCACCCGGCCGAGGTCGACTTCGACGCCTTCGTGGCGGCGCAGATGCCGGCCGCCCGGCCGGCCGCCACGTCGGCCGACGACCCGGCGTTCTGGCTCTACTCGTCGGGGTCCACGGGCCGCCCCAAGGGCACCGTGCACTCGCATGCCAACCCCTACTGGACGGCCGAGCTCTATGGCCGTGGCGTGCTGGGCCTGCGCGAAGACGACCTGTGCTTCAGCGCGGCCAAGCTGTTCTTCGCCTACGGCCTGGGCAACGCGCTGAGCTTTCCGCTGAGCGTCGGGGCGACCACGCTGCTGATGGCCGAACGGCCGACGCCCGACGCCGTGTTCCGCCGCTGGCGCGGTGAGGTCGGCGGCCGCCGGCCCACGGTCTTCTTCGGCGCGCCCACGGGGTTCGCCGGCATGCTGGCCTCTCCGGCCCTTCCCGCGCGCAACGAGGTCGGGCTGCGGCTGGTCTCGTCGGCCGGCGAGGCCCTGCCGGCGGAGATCGGCGAGCGGTTCCAGCGCCACTTCGGCGTCGACATCGTGGACGGCATCGGGTCGACCGAGATGCTGCACATCTTCCTGAGCAACCGGCCCGAGCGTGTGCGCTACGGCAGCACGGGCTGGCCCGTGCCGGGCTACACCATCGAACTGCGCGGCGACGACGGCCAGCCGATCCCGCTGGCTGCCGACGGCACGAGCGAACCCGGGGACCTCTACATCCAGGGACCCAGCGCGGCGCTGATGTACTGGGGCAACCGCGCCAAGAGCCGCGACACCTTCCAGGGTGGCTGGACCAAGAGCGGCGACAAGTACCAGCGAAATGCCGACGGCAGCTACACCTATGGCGGGCGCAGCGACGACATGCTCAAGGTCAGCGGCATCTACGTCAGCCCCTTCGAGGTCGAGGCCACACTGGTGCAGCACCCCGCAGTGCTGGAGGCGGCGGTGATCGGCACGCTCGACGCCGACGGCCTGACCAAGACCAAGGCCTTCGTGGTGCTCAAGCCCGGCGAGAAGACCGACGAAGACGAGCTCAAGTCCTTCGTCAAGGACCGGCTGGCGCCTTACAAGTACCCTCGGCAAATCGAGTTCGTCGCCGAACTCCCGAAGACCGCTACCGGCAAGATCCAGCGCTACAAGCTCAGGGACCTCGAGGCGGGCCGGACTTGATCGGCCCCGGTTCCGCCTCGCCTGCCCCGGCGTGGCAGGGCCTGGTCGACATCGACTGGGGCGGTCGCCCGACGCGGCTGGAGTACGCCTGGCTGACTCCGCGCCGCGCGGCCGGCACGGTGCCGGCGGCCGCCGCCGCGAGCCCGCCGCTGATGGTGTTCCTGCACGAAGGCCTGGGCTCGCTGGCGATGTGGAAGGACTTTCCGGCGCGCCTGTGCGACGCGCTGGGCTGGCGTGGCCTGGTCTGGTCGCGGCCGGGTTATGGCCGCTCGACCCCGCGCGGCGCGGCCGAGTCCTGGGCGCCCGACTTCATGCACAGGCAGGCGCACGAGGTGCTGCCGGCCCTGCTGCGCGCGCTGCAGGTCGACGCCGGGCTCGAACGGCCCTGGCTGTACGGCCACAGCGACGGCGGCAGCATCGCCTTGCTTCATGCCGCACGCTACCCTGACCAGGTCGGCGGCCTGGTGGTGGCGGCGCCGCACATCCTGGTCGAGCCGATCAGCCTGCACAGCATTGCGCGAGCGCGCGATGCCTACCTGCAAGGGGACCTGCGGCGCAGCCTGGCGCGCTATCACGACGACCCCGATTCGGCCTTCTGGGGCTGGAACGACGTCTGGCTGGCCCCGGACTTCGCCGGCTGGCGCATCGACGAGCAGATCTCCGGCATCACCTGTCCGCTGCTCGCCGTGCAGGGCGTCGACGACGAGTACGGCACGCTGGAGCAGGTGCGTGGCATCACACGCCGGGTCGCGCACGCCGAGTTGCTGGAGTTGCCCGACTGTGGCCACTCGCCACACCGCGACCAGCGCGAGCGCCTGATCGCCGCCGTGTGCGGGTTCGCCGCCCGGCACGGGCCGGGCTGAGCGACGGGCGCCCGGCACACGCCGGGCTCAGCAACAGGCGCCCGGCGCGATCAGACGCCGGTCGATGCCGGCCGCGCCCGCTCGAGGATGGCCGCGTCGTCGACGCCGCGCGGCAGCGTGCCGTACTGGCGGGGGCCGCTGCCCTCCAGCCGCGAGCCGCAGAAGGCGTCCGCCACGGACGTCGGCGCATGCTGCACCAGCAGCGCAGCCTGCAAGGCCAGCGCCATGCGGTCGACCAGCGAGCGCGCTCGGTACTCGAGCTGCTCGGCATCGTGCAGTTCGCCAGCCAGGGACTGCAGCCAGTGGTCGAGCCGGCGATCGGCGCCGCGCGCCTTGCCGAGCTCGGCGTGCAGGGCCTCGACGACCTCCGGCGACTTGTGCATCGCGCGCAGCACGTCCAGGCACTGCACGTTGCCGCTGCCTTCCCAGATCGCGTTGACCGGCGCTTCGCGGTACAGGCGCGCAAAGGGGCCGTCCTCCATCACGCCGCTGCCGCCGATGCATTCCATCGCCTCGTAGGCGTGCTGTGGCGTGCGCTTGCAGATCCAGTACTTGCCCACCGCGGTGACCAGCCGCACCAGCGCGTCCTCGTGCGGGTCGGCGGCGCGATGGTCCATCGCGCGTGCCAGGCGCATCGTCAGTGCGAGCGAGCCTTCGTGCTCCAGCACCAGGTCGGCCAGCACGTTGCGCATGAGCGGCTGCTGGTCCAGCGGGCGGCCGAAGGCCTGGCGGATGCCGCAGTGGTGCAGGGCCAGCGTGACCGCCGCGCGCTGCCCGGCCGTCGACCCGACCATGCAGTCGAAACGGGTCATCGCGACCATCTCGATGATGGTGCGCACGCCGCGCCCTTCCTCGCCCACCATCCAGGCCAGCGCGCCGCGCAGCTCGGTCTCGCTGCTGGCATTGGAGACGTTGCCCATCTTGCGCTTCAGGCGCAGCAGCTGCAGCGGATTCCTGCTGCCATCGGGTCGCCAGCGTGGCAGCAGGAAGCACGACAGGCCTGCCGGCGCCTGCGCCAGCACCAGGAAGGCGTCGCACATCGGTGCCGAGACGAAGTACTTGTGCCCGACCAGCTCGTAGGCCGCCCCGGGGCCACGCGCCGCGCCGACGGGGTGCGCGCGGGTGGTGTTGGCGCGCACGTCGGAGCCGCCCTGCTTCTCGGTCATCGCCATGCCGATGGTCAGGCCGGCCTTGCCTCCGTCGGGCACGTTGCGCGGGTCGTAGTGGCGCGCGGTGATTCGCGGCAGCCAGGCGTCGGCCAGCGCGGGTGTGGTGCGCAGCGCCGGCACCGCGGCGAAGGTCATCGTCACCGGGCAGCCATGCCCGGCCTCGACCTGGGTCTGCAGGTAAAAGCGTGCGGCCCGGGCCACATGTGCGCCCTCGCGCGGCTCGGTCCAGGGCGACGAGTGCAGACCATGCGCGATGGCCTGGCGCATCAGCGCGTGGTAGGCCGGATGGAAGCGCACCAGGTCGATGCGCTGGCCGAAGCGGTCGTGGGTGTCGAGTTCTGGCGGGGTCTGGTTGGCCAGCTGGCCAAGCTCCAGCACCTCGGCCGAGCCGGTGAGGCGCCCGAAGGCGGCCAGCGAGTCTTCGGCCCAGCCGGCACCTTCGCGGCGCACGGCCTCGAGCAGCGCGCGGTCGCCGCCGTACATGTCGAAGTCGGCGAGTTCACGTCCGACATTGACGACCGCGTGGGTCTCGGCGGCGGCCGCAGCTGCGGCAGCGTGCAGCCAGTCCTGGGGAAGGTGAACATTCATCGCGAAGCCTCCATGGCAAGGGAAACGGGCGGGCGAGCGGGATCGGCCGGGTGCCGCCCCGATGCCAGGAAGCGGCGCCAGATGGCTTGCCCGGCATCGTCGAAGCGCATCACGGTGGCGGCGAAACGCTGCCTGGCCGAGGCGTCGACCAGCGGTGCCGGCAGCAGCGGGTCGAAGACCAGGCGCCGGATCGCCGAACGCCCGAGCTCGAACGACTCCTTCGCCGCGCGCGCCAGCGGCAGGCGCGCCGACGCGGCAAGCCAGCGCTCCAGCCCGGCGCTGGTCTCGCGGTAGCCGGCGTCGAGGCGCTCGCCGTCCCACAGCGTGCGCGCACGGGACTCGTCGGCGGCCGACAGGCCGTCGAGCACGAACACGGTGCCGGCGTCGACGCCTGCGGGCAGCAGCGCGCCCAGCCGCCGTCGCAGGCCGGCGGCACCGCCGGCCAGGTTGTCGGGCCGCAGCAGCAGGCCGCGCTCGAACGCGGCCAGGCCCAGCATCGAGCAGGCACGCGACCTCAGCCGCGTTGCAGGGCGGGGGATGCCGGGCGCCGCGCGCATGTGCACCGCGATCCAGCGCCCCGACCAGTCGACCATCAGCCCCGACAGCTCACGCCAGCGACCGACGTCGTCGGCCAGCGCCCGGGCCCCGGGGCCGAGCGCATAGTGGCCACGCCTGGGCGACACCAGCAGCCCCGCCGAGACACCGCGCGCCAACGCCACGCGCACCCCGTTGGCGCTGGCACCGAACAGCGCGCAGGAGGGCAGCAGCTCGCTCACGCCGAGGCCGTCGCGGCCCTGCGACTCGCTGCCCAGCAGCAGGCCGAGGATCAGCGAACGGGCGTGCAGGCGCATCGCTGGATATTACACCCATGGACCAAACCGGCATCAAAGAGTAACATTCCGGCCGACCCCCATCGCTTGCCGGAGAGACCATGCCGCAGTTCACCACCCTGGGCATCGAGCGTGACCCCTTGCGCCCGCGCATCGCCCGGCTGCGCCTGGACAGGCCCGAGCGACTGAACGCGATCGACGGCCGCACCCCTGGCGAGATCCGGGCCGCGGTCGACTGGGCCAATGCCGACGACGAGGTCCATGTCATCGTCGTCGAGGGGGCGGGCAAGGGGTTCTGCGGCGGCTACGACCTGGCGGCGTTTGCCCAGAGCCGTGAGGAGCACCCCTGCCAGCAGGAGAAGTCGCCCTGGGATCCGATGCTCGACTACGCGACCATGAAGCGCTTCACCGAGGACATCATGAGCCTGTGGCGCAGCCCCAAGCCGACCATCGCCAAGGTGCACGGCGCGGCGGTTGCCGGCGGCAGCGACATCGCGCTGGCCTGCGACCTGCTGGTGATGTCCGACGACGCCCGCATCGGCTACATGCCCACCCGGGTCTGGGGCTGTCCGACAACGGCGATGTGGGCGTACCGGCTGGGCCCGACCCGTGCCAAGCAGCTGATGTTCACCGGTGACGTCATCGACGGCCGCACCGCGGCCGAGTGGGGGCTGGCCAACCTGGCGGTGCCGGCGGCCGAGCTCGACGGCGCCACGCTGGCGCTGGCCGCACGCATCGCCGGCGTGCCGCGTGGCCAGCTTGCGATGCACAAGATGGTGGTCAACCAGGTGCTGCTGACCATGGGCCTGGAGCAGTCGCAGATGATGGCCACGGTGTTCGACGGCATCAGCCGGCACAGCCCCGAGGGCCTGTGGTTCAGGCGCCAGGCCCAGACCGAAGGCTTCAAGTCCGCAGTGCGGTGGCGCGACAGTGGCCGCGACATCCCCGAAGGCGACGCCGCGCGCGCGCTGATCGCGGCGATGCAGGCCGGTGAACGCCCGCGCACAGCGGACGGAGGGCCTGCCGACTGACGGCCTCGGAGGGCTCGCGGCCGCGCGCCCCCGAGCGGGCAGAATGCAGCCTGCCGTCCCGCCGCTTCGCGGCGGGCCCGCTGTCGGGTCCACCGCGCCGGTCGGACGACTCCCGACCCGCCTGGGTCGCCGGCCCCATCTCAGATGCTCGCCTTGCTGCCCCCCCTTCTGCGCGGACTCGCCAGTGCCTTGCTGGTCAGCGTGTCGACCGTGATGCTGTGCCTGGCCATGGTGCCGCCGGCGCTGCTCAAGGGCGTGGTGCGCGGCGGCGGCCTGCGGGCACGCGCCGACCGTGCGCTGATGGCGCTGGCCGCTGCCTGGGTCGCGATCAACAACGCCTGGATCGCCGCCGTCCACCCGCAGGCCAGGTGGGACGTGCAGGGCATCGACGGCCTGGACCCGCGAGGCTGGTACCTGGTGGCCTGCAACCACCTGAGCGCGGTCGACATCCTGGTGCTGCAGCGTGTGTTCCACGGGCGAATCCCGTTCCTGAAGTTCTTCCTCAAGCGCGAGCTGATCTGGGTGCCGGTCATCGGCCTGGCCTGGTGGGCGCTCGACTTCCCCTTCATGCGCCGCGGCAAGTCGCGCGCCGACATGCGGCGCGACCTCGAGGCCACGCGGGAGGCCTGCCAACGCTTCCGCCATGTGCCGACTTCGGTGATGAACTTCGTCGAGGGCACGCGCGCCACGCCGGCCAAGCGTGCGCGCGAGCGCAGCCCGTACCGCCATCTGCTCAAGCCCAAGGTGGGCGGGCTATCGGTCGCGCTGGCCACCATGGGCGACCAGTTCGAGTGCCTGCTCGACGTGACGCTGTTCTACCCGTCGCGCACGCCCAGTTTCTGGGACCTGCTGTGCGGGCGCATGGACGCGGTGGTGGTGCGCGTGCAGCGGCGCGAGATCCCGTCCACGCTGCGCGGCCTGGACGCTGCCGGCGAGCGGGCGCGGCTGGTCCGGCTGGGGCGCTGGCTCGAGCAGATCTGGACCGAGAAGGACGCGCTGATCGACAGCCTCCAGGCCGCCGGCCCGGCGGCCGGCCTGCCCCGGGCGCCTGCTCAGCCGTCGTAGCGCGTGAACACCAGCGTCGCGTTGGTGCCGCCGAAGCCGAAACTGTTCGACATCACGGTGCGCAGCGGGCGGTCGGCGCGTTCGCGCAGGATGGGCAAGCCGTCGGCGGCCGGGTCCAGCGTCTCGATATGGGCCGACGCGGCCGCATAGCCGCCCTGCATCATCAGCAGCGAGTAGATCGCCTCCTGCGCGCCGGCGGCGCCCAGCGAGTGGCCGGACAGCGACTTGGTCGAGCTGATGGCCGGTACCACGTCGGCGAACACCTCGCGCACGGCGCCGAGCTCGGCCAGGTCGCCGACCGGCGTCGACGTGCCATGGGCATTGATGTAGTCCACCGGCGTCCGCACGGTCTCGAGCGCCTGGCGCATGCAGCGCACCGCGCCCTCGCCCGAAGGGGCGACCATGTCATGCCCGTCGGAGGTGGCGCCATAGCCGATCAGCTCGGCCAGGATGGCCGCGCCGCGCGCCTTGGCATGCTCGAGCGCCTCGAGCACCAGCATGCCGCCACCGCCGGCGATCACGAAACCGTCGCGCGCCGCATCGAAGGCACGCGAGGCCTGCTCGGGCCGGTCGTTGAAGCCGCTGGACATCGCACCCATGGCGTCGAACAGCATCGAGAGTTCCCAGCTTTCCTCCTCGCCACCGCCGGCGAACACCACGTCCTGCTGGCCCCAGGCGATGAGCTGGGCGGCGTGGCCTATGCAGTGGGCACTGGTCGCGCAGGCCGAGGTGATGGAGTAGTTGACGCCCTTGATGCCGAACGGCGTGGCCAGGCAGGCCGAGACCGTGCTGCCCATGGTGCGTGTGACCATGAACGGGCCGACGCGCTTGATGCCGCGCGCACGCAGCGTGTCCGCGGCCGCCACCTGGTTGAAGCTGGACGCGCCACCGGAGCCGGCGACCAGGCCGGTGCGCGGGTGCGAGACCTCCGACGGCTCGAGCCCGGCCTGCGCCATGGCCTGCTGCATGGCCAGGTAGGCATAGGCCGCGGCGTCGCCCATGAAGCGCAGCGTGCGGCGGTCCAGGGTCGCTTCCAGATCCAGCGCCGGGCGCGCGCTGACCTGGCAGCGCATGCCGCGTTCCGCGTAGTTCGGGTTGAAGCGGATGCCGGAGCGGCCTTCCCTGAGGCTGGCGTCGACTTCGGCGAGGTTGTTGCCCAGGCTCGAGACGATGCCCTGGCCGGTGACGACGACGCGGCGCATCAGAAGTCCTCGGTGGAGGTGAACAGTCCCACCTTGAGGTCGGTGGCGGTATAGATCTCACGCCCGTCGGCGCGCACCTGGCCATCGGCGATGCCCATGACCAGCTTGCGCTCGATGACACGCTTGAAGTCGAGCCGATAGCTGACCTTGCTGGCGTGGGGCAGCACCTGCCCGAAGAACTTGATCTCGCCGGCGCCCAGCGCACGCCCCCGCCCCGGGTTGCCACGCCAGCCCAGCCAGAAACCGACCAGCTGCCACAGCGCGTCCAGCCCCAGGCAGCCCGGCATCACCGGGTCGGTCTCGAAGTGGCAGCCGAAGAACCAGAGGTCGGGCCGGATGTCCAGCTCCGCCTCCAGCATGCCCTTGCCATGCGCGCCCCCGACATCGTCGATGTGCACGATGCGGTCGAACATCAGCATGTCGGGCAGGGGCAGCCTTGCATTGCCGGGGCCGAACAGCTGACCATGGCCGCAGGCCAGCAGCTCATCGCGGTCGTAGCGCTGGCGGCCGAGTTCGCGCTGGCTGGGGGGCGGGGGATTGGCGTTCATGGCGGGTCGCCGGGCGGGCGGGTAGGGTGGGGCAGGCCGGCAGCCGCCGGTGATGCCGGGAGTTCGACGCCGCAAGCCGCGATTTTGCCCGAGGCTGCAGGGGTCGCCATGTGCGTCCCGCGCGGCCGGTACGGTGAACACGCGGCCAAAAGGAAAAGGGCCTGACGATCGTCAAGGCCCTTGCAGGGGGTTGGGGGCGGAAGGTTGTCGGGCGCAAGAGACAGCCGTTGAGCTTACGAGCAATGCCGCGGGTTGCTGCGGGTCAAGCACCCAGAAGTCGGCGCGCCAGCACGGACTGCATGTCGCGGCGGCCATCGACGATCAGGTAGATCACGACGCGGCTGCCCATGGCGCGATAGATCACCCGGTAGGGCCTGAACGCCGTCTGCCGGTACTCCTTGATGCCCAGCGCCACGAGTTCCTTGGGGTAGCTGCCGCGCTCGGGGAACTGGGCCAGCCCCTCCACGACTTCCATCAGTCGATCAAGCACGTGGTTCGCGTTGGCCACGCTGTCGAACTCGGCCATGTAGTCGTGGATGGACTCCAGGTCCTGCTCGGCACCCTGCGGGAGCGCAACCTCGTAGCGCGCCGGCCTGCCGGCCATCAGGCCGCGGCCCGCTTCGCGCGCAGACGCGCCACCACGTCGGCGACGGGCTCGACCCGGCCACCCTCGACGTCCTGCTGACCGAGCGCCAGGATCTTCAGCAGGGCCAGGGTCTCCTGCGTTTCCTCGAAGGAGGCGACATCTTGCAGCACGGCCTTGGCTTCCCCGTTCTGCGTGATGACCAGGGGCTCGCGCTGTTCCGCCAGCTGTGCGAGCACCTCGGCGGCGTTGGCCTTGAGGTAGCTGATGGGCTTGACCTGGGATGAGTAGCGCATGGACTTGGTGCCTTGATAGATTCGGACTGAATATAGTCTTTTAAAAGTCCGGACGTCAACGAGCAACTGACAACTCCATTTCGACGGATTCCGCAGCGCCGCTGTCCGCAAACGCCTTGGCGCATCAAGCAGAACACCGACGACAGGATTCGCGATGCGCGCGTCGCCATGCGGGTTGTGCGACGCTGCCTGCGAATCCCTTCAGGTTTTGGCGTCGAGCTGAGCGAGCAGCAGGCTGGGCTCTGGACCCGTCAGGTTGCCCACTGCTGCAGCGCCGACCTGACCATCTGCTTGACCGGCTTGGGCCTGTTCCGGGCGACTCCCGCTTGGGGTGTCGTCGAACGCCGCTCGCATCGCGCCGCCGAATCGCTCAAGCACATGCCGGTGCCAAAGCTGGCCAACCTGAACCAGGTGGCTCAGTTGCACCGTCGTTGCGTCTCGTGCCGAATCCTCCGCTGAAGCTCCAGGATGAGCGTCACAGCTGTCGCTCCAGCCCTGGCCCTGTCCTTGAGGAACTCCGGCTTCGAGGGCCATGGATCGCTCGTCGCGGCGGCATCCTCGGGGTCATCGGCCTTCATAACGGGGCTCACGCTTCTCGATGAACGCCCGCGGACCTTCTCGGGCGTCATCCGTCGCGAGCACTTCCCGCTTGGCTGCACTTTCCAGCTCGTAAGCGCTTGACAAGGGCAGGCCGCTCGCGGCGACGGTCGTCCGCTTGACTGCCTGCACGGCGAGCGGTCCGTTGCGTTCGATGCGCCTGGCGATGGCCATTGCTCGTTGCAGTGCTTCGCCACGCCCCACGACTTCGTTGATCAAGCCGATTCGCCAGGCCTCGGCGGCACCGATGGGCTCGCCGGTGAGCAAGAGCTGCATCGCGATGGCATGGGGGATCTGCCTGGGAAGGCGTGCCATCGAGCCGGCGAAGGGCAACACGGCGCGCTGCACCTCCGGCAGCGCGAATTGCGCGTGATCGGCAGCAACCCGGATGTCGGTGCCCAGCATCAGTTCGAATCCCGCAGCCATGCAGCTGCCATTGATCGCCGCGACGATAGGCTTGCTGATCGGGTGGTCGCGAAGTCCCGAGGCAGCCAGTACCCGGGGATCGTCGAGCAGCCGGCGATCCCACTCGTCTTCTGCAGCGCGGCTGCCGGTCATCAGGGGCAGGGTCCGTCCCAGATCACCTCCCGCGCAGAACGCCTGCTCGCCCGCACCGGTGATGACCGCGACCCGAAGGCGGGCATCGGCCTCGAAACCCATGACGGCGTCGGCCAGGCGACACAGCATCTCCGGCGTCAGCGCGTTGCGGCGCTGCGGTGCCTCCAGGGTGATCAGCTGGATGCCACCGTGGATCTCGACGCGAATCGGAGCGTTCACGGCTGCGTCCTCCGAAGAATGACGTACTGGAGGGCAAAGGGCTTCATCAGGTCTCGAATCGTCTGGTCGATGGCTTCGTCGGGCGACGAGAAGCAGACCTTGAGCCCACTGGCCAACTCTTCGACTTCAACGTGGGTCCGGCTGGCCAGCCCTCGCTGCACCAGGAGCATCTCCATGGCGTGCCGCGTGGCCTGCGCGCGCAGCTTCGGCTTGTACACCTTGCCGACAGCCGTCATCGGCAGGGCCGGCACGATCTGGATCCGCCTGGGCACGGCAGGGCGCTCGGCGATGAGCGGCGCTGCGAAGGCCAGCAGCTCGTCGGAGGACACCTGAGCGCCAGGCTTGAGCGAGACAAAAGCGACCGGCAGTTCGCCTGCATAGGCGTCGGGTTCGCCGACCGCGGCCGCCATCATCACACCGGGGTGGCGCAGAAGCACCGCCTCGATGAGCCCCGGGTCGATGTTGTGGGCGCCTCGAATGATCACATCCTTGGCCCGACCGGTCACGAACACCCGGCCGTCCAGGTCGACGTGGCCGATATCGCCGCTGACCAGCCATCCATCCTCGAAGGTGCCCGCGTCACGGCGGGCGTCCGTGTAGCCTGGGCTGACGTTGGGCCCGCGGACCCGCAGGATGCCGCTGTGTCCTGCGGGCAGGGGCCTGTGGTCGCTGCCGATCGCCTGCACCTCGCTGTAGGGCAGCGGGAGGCCACACGAGCCCGGTGTGCGTCCACTGGCCAGCGGCTCGATGCTGATCACGCCGGCGCTTTCGGTCATGCCCAGGATGTTGCGCACGGGGATGGCCAGCTGCGTCTCGAACGCCGCAGCCAGTTCGTCGGGCAACGGCGACCCGCCGGTGAGCAGGGCACGCACCGCGCGAAGCTGCTGGCGGTCGAGATTCAAGGCCAGCAGACTGGCCATGACGGTGGGTACCGCGGCCAGCAGCGTGACACCGTGACGTTCAACGAAGTCTCCGAAGCGCGCCATGAAGGCGGCATTGCGCAGGCCCGTTCGTGTAGGCAGCACGACCTCACCGCCGGCCAGCAAGGTCGACAGTCCGAAGACGAACGATCCCGCCACGTGGAACAGCGGGAAGCCGGTGAGCATCACGTCGGTGGGGCGTGTCCCGTACATGCAGGCGGCCCCCCAGGCCGCGTGGAGCTGGTTGGTGTGTGTGTGTCGAGCCAGCTTGGGTGCGCCCGTCGTGCCGCCCGTGTGGAACAGCGCCGCCGTGTCGTCCGCCGGGACGTCGAACGCGAGTCGCCGTCCCTCATGGCCGGCCATTTCGGCCGCGAAGTCGCGCTGGTCAAAACCCGTCGCCTCGTCAGGCGCGGCCCTGACTCGCAGCACATGCCGAAGGTTCGGGCATTCGGGCAGCAGCCGCCCGACCTTGGCATCGATGTCCAGGTCGGGCGCCGGGCCGAGCGCCACGAGGATGTTGGCATCGAAGGCCCTGATCAGTTCGGCGATGTGCTCGTGGTTCAACTGGAAATTGATGGGGCAGGCGACGCCCGCGGTCTCCGCCCCCCACAGGGCGAAGTGCGTCTCCGGCAAGGGTGGGAGCAGCAGCGCCACGCGGGCCGGGCCGCCTTCGGAGAGGGCGTGAAACAAGTTCGCTGCCCGACGAACGGCATGAACGAAGTCCGCGTAGCTCCAGCGCCGTGCGGCTGCCGCCAGGTCCGGGACGTCGATGCCCGTGATCGCCGTTCGGTCAGGGTGCCGTCGGGCCACCGCTTCAAGGGCGTCGACAACGCGACGGTGCGGCATGAACTCGCCGTACGGTCGCTCGCCGAGCCGGTGGATGTCAGCGATCGTCTCGATGTGGGGGGGGATGCCAGGCATGGATGAGGCCGCAGAAGCGGAGCTTGCAAGGGCTTGTCCGGGTTAACGCCGGGGGGTGTCAACGATAGATTCGATCGGGTGCCCGTCGTGTCCTCCGCGATGGGGACCGGCGGCCACATGCAACTCATCACCGTCGACGACCCTCGGACTGATTCCGACTGCATGCCCGGCCAGGGTTCCGCGGCGGCGGCCTTGTCCGGCCTGGTGGGCTGCATCGGAACGGAGACCTTCGGATCCCAGGGTCTTCAGCAGCTCAATCGCTGGCTTCCGGCGACCTGGTGGGCGGTCTATCGGCTCTTGGATGACGCTCCTCCCGCGCTGCACGCCTTGGGCAGCGTCGGGGTGACCGACCGCACCCGACAGAGTTGGCAGGTCTATCGGGACTCGCTCTACCGCTTCGACGAGAGCTTCCAGGCAGCTCGCGATCACCTGAAACAGCACCGGCTCGCGCTGCTGCATCGGCACGCGAGCGAGATCCCGATGCGTCACAGGGCGGAGATCTACAGCCGCAACGGCCTGCGCGAACGCCTGTCCATCGTCACCGAGCAGGCAGGATCGGGGCTGCTGGCGATCAATCTCTTTCGGCATGAGTCGCAGCAGGCCTTCAGCGACACCGAAATCGATCAGGTGCGTTCGGTGAGCCCCCTGATGCTGGCTTGTGTCGAGCGCCATGTGGCCCTGCATCGACAAACCCAGCCTGGGGCCGGGGTACTGGAACGTCTTCCACCTCGGGAGCGTGCCGTCTGCGAGCGGATCCTCAAGGGGTGGACACATGAGGGCATCGCAGCCGATCTCGGGATCTCGGCGGGAACCGTGAAGACCTATCGGGACCGGGCGTTCGACAAGCTGGGCGTTCACCACCGCAACGAGCTGTTCGCTCTGGCCCTTTCTGAGATCGGGCCTGCCCGCTGAGCACCGGGCTTCCCGCTTTGCGCCCGAAGCGTGAGCCCGAAGCATCGGACTTCAAGGCCGCCCGTCGCCCCGCCCGGATCGGCTCACACGGCTGAGGCGGCCCGTGCCATTGTCCATTTCGCGGCCTGCTCGTTCGTCCGCCGGGTTTCGATCCGTGCCCTGCGTGGGTGTCGTCCCCTGCCGTTTCGACGCATCGGCGTTTGGTCGGACGGGGGTCGACGTGAGCCGATGCGTCCTTCAAGCCGGGCCGGCGATGGAACCGATCGAGTCCCGCAGGACGACCTCGCAGGGGAAGGGGGCGATCGGGCGGACTTCCTGGCCCTCCAGGGTGTCGAGGACCTGCCTCGTGGCGGCCATCGCCATGGCCATGAGCGGCAGAGTGGCTGTGGACAGGGCTGGGTAAAGGCGGGTGGCCAGACCGAAGTTGTCGAAGCCGGAGATCGACATCTCGTCGGGCAGGACCAGTCGCCGCTCGTGGGCGGCCGCGATGAGGCCGGCCGCCATGTCGTCGGTGATGCACAAACGTCAGGGGCCGCTCGCCGGCGGCCCCTGGATTTGACTGGTGGAGACGAAGGGGATCGAACCCTCGACCTTCGCATTGCGAACGCGACGCTCTCCCAGCTGAGCTACGTCCCCACGTGAGCCCGGGAGTCTACCATTGCCGCCCGAGCAACTCTCCGGAGGTCGTCGATGCGACGAGAGCAGGATCCCGCCTGGCTGGACGGGCAATACAACAACCGTGCCCGGATCGCCGACCATGCGGACATCTTCGCGTCGTGGGCCAGGGCCTCCGCCTACGCACGGCAGCACTCACCCGGCGCGCAGCTCGACCTGCCCTACGGTGACGGTGCGGGCGAGACGCTGGACCTGTTTCCGGCCGTGTGTCCCGCGCGCGGTGCCGGCGCCCCGGTGCTGGTCTTCATCCACGGCGGATGGTGGAGGTCGCTGGACAAGGCCGACCATTCCTTCGTCGCGCCGTCTCTGGCGGCCGACGGGGCGCTGGTGGTGGTGCCCAACTACGCACTGGCGCCTTCGGTCGGCATCGAGCACATCACGCTGCAGATGGTGAAGGCGCTCGAATGGGTCTGGCGACATGCGGCCGCGTACGGGGGCGACCCTTCGCGCATCGTCGTCGCCGGCCATTCGGCGGGCGCGCACCTGGCAGCCATGCTGCTGTCCTGCCGCTGGCGCGACGTGGCCGACGACCTGCCGGCACAGCTGGTCGGTGGCGCGCTCGCCATCTCCGGCGTCTACGACCTCGAGCCGCTGCGGCTGACGACCTTCCTGCAGCCCGACCTCGGGCTCACGCCGGCGTCGGTCAAGCGGCTCAGCCCGGCGTTCTTTCCCCGCCCCAAGGGCCGCTTGCTTGCGGTCGTGGGGGGCGACGAGAGCGAGGCCTTCCTGCGCCAGAACCAGCTGATCCGCGACGTCTGGGGCCCGACTGCGGTGCCGGTGTGCGAGCAGCTGCCCGGGCTGCACCACCTGGCGGTCCTGAAGAGCCTGGCCGACCCCGGCGGCCGGCTGCATGCATTGGCCTGCTCGTTGCTGGGCCTGGCGCCGGTGGCGCCGCAGCCCCGCCTATCGGTTGCATAGAAGCTTTGTATTGGCCCCTCCCCGGCGATTTTGATAGCGTTCACCCCGGTCGCCGCCCGTTGCCGCCGGCCGCTGGGCAGCCGCGAACCGTTTCACGACAAGGAGCAAGTCATGGGCTTGAAAGGATCGAAGACCGAGCAGAACCTGAAGGACGCCTTTGCGGGCGAGTCGCAGGCCAACCGGCGCTACCTGTACTTCGCGAACAAGGCCGACGTCGAGGGCCAGAACGATGTGGCGGCGCTGTTCCGCTCCACCGCCGAAGGCGAGACCGGCCACGCGCACGGCCACCTCGAGTTCCTCGAGCATGGCTCGGGCGACCCGGCGACCGGCCTGCCGATCGGCTCCAGCCGCCAGAACCTGGCGGCCGCCGTCGCCGGCGAGACCCACGAGTACACCGACATGTACCCGGGCATGGCCAAGACGGCGCGCGACGAGGGCTTCGACGAGATCGCCGACTGGTTCGAGACGCTGGCCAAGGCCGAGCGCTCGCACGCCAACCGCTACCAGAAGGCGCTCGACGCCCTGGTCGACTGAGCGGCCCGCCGCACCCGGGACACAGGGGGCTGCGGCCCCCTGTTTTCCACGCCCACCCCTCGTCACACCCCTCCTGAGCCGGAAGCCCGACATGCGCGAAGGCAATCTCGAAGCCCCGACCCGCCACCCCATCGCCTGGAAGGATCCCGACTTCCATGACGAAGCCAAGGCGCTGGCCGAGATGGAGCGCGTGTTCGACATCTGTCACGGGTGCCGGCGCTGCGTCAGCCTGTGCCAGAGCTTTCCCAACCTGTTCGACCTCGTCGACGCCACCGCCGACGGCGAGGTTCACGGCGTGCGCAAGGAGGACTACTGGAAGGTCGTCGACCAGTGCTACCTGTGTGACCTGTGCTACATGACCAAGTGTCCGTACACGCCGCCGCATGCCTGGAACCTGGACTTTCCTCACCTGATGCTGCGCGCCAAGGCCATCAAGCATCGCAAGGGCGAGGTCAAGGCCAGCGAGCAGCTGCTGGCGTCGACGGATGTGCACGGCCGCTTCGCCGGCATCCCGGTGGTGGTGGACATCGTCAACAAGGTCAACGCCACGGCGCCGATGCGGCGCTTGATGGACGGCGCACTGGGCGTGCACCCCGAGGCCTGGATGCCGTCCATGGCGGCCCAGCGCTTCCGCTGGGGGCGCGCGATGAACGACACCACGCACCCGGTCGTCGACGGCGAACGCACGCCGGGCAAGGTCGCCATCTACGCCACCTGCTACGTCAACTACAACGAGCCCGGCATCGGCGGCGACCTGGTCAAGCTGCTGGAACACAACCGCATCCCCTACGAGATCGTCGACAAGGAGCAATGCTGCGGCATGCCCAGGCTCGAGCTCGGCGACCTGCAGGCCGTCGCACGCGCCAAGGAAGCGAACATCCCGGTGCTGGCCCGCTATGCCCGCGAAGGCTGGGCGATCGTGACGCCGGTGCCCAGCTGCACGCTGATGTACAAGCAGGAGCTGCCGCTGATGTTCCCCGATTGCGAGGACACCCGGCTCGTCAAGGCAGCCATGTTCGACCCCTTCGAGTACCTGGTCGCGCGCCACAAGGACGGCTTGCTGCGCACCGACTTCAAGACGGCGCTGGGCAAGGTCAGCTATCACATCCCCTGCCACGGCCGGGTGCAGAACATCGGCCGCAAGACGGCCGAGTTCCTGGAGCTGATCGGCCGCTCGGTCGACGTCAAGGTCAATGTCGTCGAGCGCTGTTCGGGCCATGCCGGCACCTATGGCGTCAAGACCCCCACGCATCCGGTGGCGATGAAGATCGGCAAGCCGGTGTTCAAGGCCATGGCGCGCGAAGAGCCCGATGTCATCGGCAGCGACTGCCCGATGGCCGGCCACCACATCGCACAAGGCATGCAGCAGGCGGGCACGCCGGCCAGGGCCGTGCAGCACCCGCTGACGCTGGCCCGCATCGCCTACGGCATCGAATGAAGGCCCGAGGAACCAGAGATGATCACCCGTGACAAGCTCCTGACGCTGGAGGCGTACTCCAGGATCCGCAAGTCCAGCCGTGCACAAAGCATCGCGCACCGTCGCCTGCGCAGCGTCGCGCTGGGCGAACACATCACGCTGCAGTTCGAGGACGAGCAGACGATCCGCCGGCAGATCCAGGAGATGCTGCACATCGAGAAGATCTTCGACGACCAGGGCATCCAGGCCGAGATCGAGGCCTACGCGCCGCTGGTCCCCGACGGCAGCAACTGGAAGGCGACGATGCTGATCGAGTACCCGGACCCGCACGAACGCAAGCGTGAACTGGCGCGGCTGATCGGCGTCGAGGACCGCATGTTCGTCGAGGTCGAAGGCCAGCCCCGCGTCTACGCCATTGCCGACGAGGACCTGGACCGCGAGAACGACGAGAAGACCTCGTCGGTGCACTTCGTGCGCTTCGAGTTCACGCCTGCGATGCGGCAGGCGATCCTGGCCGGCGCCGCGGTGAAGATCGGGTGCGACCACACGAACTACCCGGCGCACACCGGCGTGCCGGCGCACACGCTGGCCGCGCTGGCCGGTGACCTGGTCGAACGCTGAGCGGGCGTCGGGCGGCCGCGCCTGTCGTCAGGGCGCGGTGGCCACCTGCAGGTTCGCCTTGCCCCATTCGGGCATGCCGCCGCGGAACCAGTAGACGGTCTTGAAGCCCTTGCCGACGGCCGCCTTGCTGGCCTTGTAGCTCTTCCAGCATTCCGGGCCGTTGCAGAAGAAGACGGTCGGCTTGGCCGGGTCCAGCCGGGACAGGCCCGAGAAGTCGTCGACCGATGCGTCGTAGGCCACATCCTTCAGGCTCTTCTCGACATAGGGGATGAACAGCGCCCCCGGGATGTGTCGCGCCTTGAACTCCTTCTCTGTGCGGGTGTCGACCAGCACCGCGCCTTCGGCCTTGAGCTTGTCGACATCGGCAGCGCTCACCACCTTGGCGCCGGGCAGGCTGGTGGGCGTGAAGGTGCCGAGCTCGGCCACCTTGCGGTAGGGCGTGGTGTCGGTGCGCAGCGCCACCGGGCGCATGCCGAAGCTCTGCGCTTCGCTGGTGAACAGGCGCGACACCTTGCTGCGTGCCTCGGCCGGCAGCGTCTTGCGAACGGCGACCGAGAAGCCTCCCGGCACCAGTTCGGAAGTCACCAGCACCTTGGCCTGCCGGGGGTTGTCCTTGTCCCAGGCCTCCCACTCGTCGCGCCGCACCACCGTGGCGTCGTACAGCCCGAGGGCGACCGCCACCAGCCCGGCCTGCGGCTGGCGGGCGTACTCGACGCGCCGCAGATCCTTGAACGAAAGGCCGTGGGCATTGAGCATGCCGCGCGCCATGTAGGTGTAGATCGAGTCCTGCTGCGGCAGGAAGAGGCTGGCGCGGCGCAGGTCGCCGGGGTTGGCGAAACTGCTCCGGGCCACCAGCACGTAGGGCTCGTCGGGCGCCGTCGAGCCGACCAGCTCGTAGCCGTGCGCCATCGCCGAGGCGGCCACCTGAGGCGGCGCCACGAAGACATCGGCGCCGCCGCTGCGCGTCGAGCGCATGGCATCGGTCAGGTCCTCGTTGACGCTGACCGTGACGCTCTGGCCCAGCGCGCGGGTCAGGTTCGATTCCATGCCGGGGCGCGAGACCATCATCCCGTCCTTGCGGGCGGTGGGTTCGTAGACGAGGACGGCAGACAGGTTGGCGCGTGCGCTGCCGTTGGCCAGCAAGACGGCGGCGGCCAGCGCAGGCAGTGCCCTCGCGGGCCATGGACGAGACCTCATGGGGCACCTCGTTGACATCTGTTGACCGGTGCGTGGCCCCGATTGGCTGGGGCTGGTTCTTCGCTCCGGTCGGCGCGGGCTCCCTGCGCTGCCTGGCACCCTCGACCCCCCCTGAGCTGGCCGCAATGGCCAGCCGGTCGGCAGCAGGATCGACAGCCGGCAGCCGCCTAGTCTACCCACGCCCGGCGCGCGTGAGTCCCAGGGATGCGCCGGATCCCTGGCGAGGCCGCTGCGCAGGAAGTCACGCCGCGGCGGCAGCACGGGGGGCCAGCCGACGCCAGGCGTCCACGCTGTAGATCACCAGCGCCAGCCAGATCAGTGCGAAGCCGGCCAGCCGGGCGGGCTGCAAGGGCTCTGCGAAGACCCAGACGCCGAGCACGAACTGCAGGCTGGGCGCGAGGTACTGCACCAGGCCCAGCGTCGCCAGGCGGAGTCGGCGGGCGGCCGCCGCGAAGGCCAGCAGGGGCAGCGCCGTCAAGGGGCCGCTGGCCAGAACCCATGCCACGACGACCGGGTCGGGCGGGTCGAAGGCACTGGGCCGGGTGGCGAGCCACCACAGCAGGGCAGGCACCATCACGGGCGCCAGGACCAGCGTCTCCACCGCCAGGCCTTCCAGCGCGCCTGCCGGTGCCAGCTTGCGCACCAGTCCGTACAGCCCGAAGCTCGCCGCCAGGGCCAGCGCGTACCAGGGCAGGCTGCCGGTCGAGGCGGTCAGCCAGATCACCGCAGCGGCGGCCAGGGCGACGGCCAGCCATTGCACCCGGTTGAGCCGCTCGCGCAGCACCAGCACGCCCAGCAGCACGTTGACCAGCGGGTTGATGAAGTAGCCCAGGCTGGCATCGAGCACGCGGCCACCCTGCACCGCCAGCAGGTAGACGAACCAGTTGACCGCCAGCAGCGCCGCGCTGAGGACGAACACGGACAGCTGGCGGCGGTTGCCGAAGGCGGACCGCAGGAAGCCCAGGCGTCCCGCAAGTCCCATCAGCGCGAGCACGACCGGCAGCGACCACACGGAGCGGTGCAGCAGGATCTCGAGCGCCGAGAGGCTCGCCAGCTGGCGCAGATAAAGCGGGAACAGGCCCCAGATCGTGAACGCGATCAGGGCATAGGCAAGGCCGGGTGACATCGGGGCCGATTGTCGGGGCTAGACGCGAAACGGCAGGCCGCCCGCTGCGCGGCCATGGCGGCCTGTGCGAAGGCCCCGCGGCCCCGTCGCTCGGCTACTTGATGCGCCCCCAGGCCTTGAGGCGGGACCTTGCGTAGTTTGCAGCGTCGCCCTCGGCCTCCTGGGCCACGAAGGCCGCGAACTCGTTGCCCGCCAGCGAGGTGTTGCCCATGCCCTCGTAAGCCACGCCCTTCAGGAAGCGCGCGCCGTTGTCGCCGGGTAGCAGGCGGTCATAGGCCTGCAGGTCCTGCAGCGCACCCGCCGGGTCGCGCAGGCCCAGGCGCAACGACGCGCCGAGCTTGGCCGCCTGCGCCTCCTGGGGATAGAGCGCGCGCGCGGCGTCGGCGTAGCGCCGCGCCTCCTGCAGCCTGCCCTGGGCCTGCAGGCACTGGGCCATGCGCAGATGGGCCGGGTAGTCTTGCGGCGCGTTGCGCAGCGCGGCATCGAACTGACGCTGCGCCTCGGCAAGGGCCTTGCGGCTCATCGCCGTCTCGCCGTTCTTGCACGACTCGATCGCCGGCCGGATGCGGCGCAGGCTCGCCGTCTGGTCCATGAAGCGCTCGCGTTGTGCGGGGGCGCCGCGGCTGCTGGCGTAGCGGGTTTCGGCCAGACGCCTCGCCGTGTCGCGGCGCTCGGTGCTCATCGGGTGCGAGGAGAACATGGTCTCCAGCAGCCCGGGGTTCCTGCCGCCTTGTTCGATCAGCAGCTCGTGCAAGGCCGTCATGCCTTGGGCCGGGTAGCCCGCCTTGACCAGGTAGTCCTGGCCGAGGGCGTCGGCCTCCCGCTCGTTGTCGCGCGAGTAGCGGGCGAGCAGGGCACTGGCCCCGATGTGTGCGCCCAGGCCGATCGCCGGCGCCCAGCGGGAGTCGCTGGCCGCCACGGCCAGCCCGATCAATGCGGCCTGCGCGACCAGCGCCTGCCCCTGGCGCTGCGCGGCGTGGCGGGCATTGACGTGGCCGAGTTCGTGGCCCAGCAGGGCGGCCAGCTCGGACTCGTCCTTCAGGTCCACCAGCAAGCCGCGCGTCACCCCCATCGCGCCGGCGGGAAAGGTATAGGCATTGACGTAGTTGGCGTTCAGCGCCCGGTAGCTGTAGGGCATGTCCTTGCGCTGCACATGGGGCTGCAGCCGCAGCCCGACCTCGGCGACGTAGCGGTTGGTCGCCGCGTCCTGGACCGCACCCATGTCCTGCGAGAACTGGTGCGGGGCGTGCCTGCGGTCGACCTCGCGCTCCTCGTTCGCCCCCATGCCGACCAGGATGCGCTCCCCGGTCACCGGCGAGCGCGCGCAGCCGCCCAGGGTGGCGGTCGATGCGGCAAACAGCCACATCGTGTCGCGCCGTGTCAGGTGCTGGCCGGCGAGCCTGCGGGCCAAGGCGTCGAACCGATTCATGGGCAGCCTCCGGGGCAGGCGATCAGGGCATCCTGCGCGGCCATTCTAGGAACTCAGCCGCCGGGCCGCTTGCAGCAGGGGCCCGTGCTGCGGGATGATGCGGCCATGCCGACGGTTCACTTCACGCCCCAGCTGCGTCGATTCGTCGACGCCCCCAGCGTGCAGACCTCGGCCGGCCACCTCAGGGCTGCGCTCGAGGACGCCTTCGCCGGCAACCCTCGCTTGCGCGGCTACGTGCTCGACGACCAGGGCCACCTGCGGGCCAACGTCGTGGTGTTCGTCGACGGCGAGCGCTCGCAGGACCGGCAGGCGCTCGTCCAGGCGCTGGCACCGGCATCGCAGGTGCATGTGCTGCAGGCCCTGTCCGGCGGGTGATGGCCCCGCCTTCACGAGGAGACGTCGATGTCCGACCGCGCCTGGGCTGCCACCCGCAAGGGTCTGTTCGAACTTCGACGCGTGGGCGCCCTGTGGCGTGTCGAGCGCGTGAGCTTTCTCGGCGAGCCGGTCACCATGCTGCTGGCGCCGCAGGCCGACGGCCGCATGCTGGCGGCGCTGAACCTGGGCCACTTCGGCGTCAAGCTGCACGCCTCGGACGACGCCGGGGTGCATTGGCGCGAGGTGTCGGTGCCGACCTACCCGCCGCAACCCGATGGGGCGACAGGGCCGGCGTGGAAGCTGGTGCAGGTCTGGTCGCTGGCCATGGGCGCAGCGGGCCGCGTCTGGGCCGGCACCTTGCCGGGAGGACTGTTCTGGTCCGACGACTTCGGCAGCCAGTGGTCGCTGTGCGAGGCGCTGTGGCAGCAGCCCGGCCGCAGCGAGTGGTTCGGTGGCGGCTACGACGTGCCGGGCATCCACTCGCTGTGCCCGCATGCGCAGCGTCCCGGCACGCTGCTGCTGGGCATCAGCTCCGGCGGCGCCTGGGAGACCACCGACGACGGCCGCAGCTGGCAGCAGCGCTCGCGCGGAATGCGTGCGACCTACATGCCGCCCGAGCGCGCCGAAGACCCCGACGTGCAGGACCCGCACCTGATCGTGCGTTGCCCCAGCCAGCCCGCGGTGCTGTGGTGCCAGCATCACAACGGCATCTGGCGTTCGACCGACGGGGGGCAGCAATGGGTGGAGGTGACCACCGCGCCGCTGTCGAGTTTCGGCTTCACCGTTGCGGTGCATCCACAGGACCCCGACTGTGCCTGGTTCGTGCCTGCGCAGGCCGACGAGAAGCGTGTTCCCGTCGGTGCGGCGCTGGTCGTCAACCGCACGCGCGACGGCGGGCGCAGCTTCGAGACGCTGAGCAGCGGCCTGCCGCAGTCACACTGCTATGACCTGGTCTACCGCCATGGCCTGGCGGTCGACGCCGACGGCAGGCAGCTGCTGATGGGCAGCACCACAGGCAGCCTGTGGGCCAGCAGCGACGGTGGTGAACACTGGAGCACGGTGGCGGCTCACCTGCCGCCTGTCTTTGCGCTGCGTTTCGGCTGAGGGCCCGCGCCGCGGTCTTGCGGGCCGGGCGACGCGGGCCGCGGGGGCTCAACGCGCGTGGTCCGCGCCGACGTAGAACCAGCGCCCGTCTTCACGCACGAAGCGGCTGCGCTCGTGCATCCGGCTCGCGCGGCCACCCTGCTTGCAGCGGGCGACAAACTCGACGCAGGCATGGTCGGCATCGATGCCTTGGTGCCGCTTGAGCTCCAGGCACAGCCAGCGCAGGCCGGGCGGGTCGGGCTCGAGGGCGGTGGGCCGCGTGTCGGGGTGCCAGGTTGCCAGCAGGTAGTCGTGCAGGCCGTGCACGAAGGCGCTGTAGCGCGAGCGCATGAGTGCCTCGGCGTCGGGCGCCTGCAAGGCCCGCGGCCCTGCGTGCCAGCGGCCGCAGCAGTCGGCATAGGGGCGCCCGGTTCCGCACGGGCAGGCGCTGGCAGCGGGGCTTGTGCACATGTCTCGGACGGTCCGGGGAGCGGGCGGGAAGGCAGAGGGTGGGCGCCGGCGGCTGCGGCCCGCCGGAGACGATACGTGATCGGCGTCGCTACACTGCCCGCCACGGAGGACCGCCCCATGCTCGACCCGCAAGCCCGTGCCTTGATCGACCTGATGGCCGAGCGCGGCGTGCCCGCCACGCATACCCTGTCGCCCGGCGATGCGCGCCGCTTCTACCGCGAGCGACGGAGCTTCTCCCAGCCCGAGCCGCCGCCGGTGGGCGGGGTGCGCGACCTGCAGGTGAAGGGCCCCGCGGGACCGCTGGCGCTGCGACTGTACGAACCACGTCGCGGGACCTGGCCCTGGCCGGTGCTGGTGTACTACCACGGCGGCGGCTGGACCATCGGCGACCTCGACACCCACGACGTGCTGTGCCGGCAGTTGTGTGCGGCGGCTGGCTGCGCCGTACTGGCCGTCGACTACCGCCTGGGTCCGGAACAGCGCTTCCCGGCGGCCGTCGACGATGCCCATGCCGCCGTGCGCTGGGTGCGCTCGCATGGCGACTCGCTGGGCCTGGACGGCGGGCGCCTGGCGCTGGGCGGGGACAGTGCCGGCGGCAACCTGGCGGCGGTCACGGCCTTGTCGATGCGCGAGGCCGGTGAAGCACCGGCCTTGCTGCAGCTGCTGATCTACCCGGCGACCGACATGCGCGCGGTCGCGCCATCGCATGACCGCAACGCCCAGGGCTACCTGCTGACCCGCGACTCGGTCGACTACTTCCGTGGCCACTACCTCGCCGAACGCGGCGAGTGGACCGACTGGCGGGCCTCGCCCCTGCTCGCGGCCGACCACTCGGGTCTGCCGCCGGCGCTGGTGATCACGGCCGGGTTCGACCCCCTGCGCGACGAAGGGCGGCAGTACGCCGATGCGCTGTCGGGCGCCGGCACGCCGACCCAGTACGTCTGCTTCGAGCGCCAGATCCACGGCTTCATCACCATGGGACGGCTGATCGACGAGGCCAACACCGCGGTCGACCTGTGCGCCGCCGCCCTGCGCCGGCACCTTGCCTGATCAGCCCACACGCTGCAGGTCGCGGAAGGCCGCGAACAGCCAGGAGCGCAGGCCGACGATCATCGTGTAGCCGTCCTTGCGCTCCTCGGGCAGCTTCTGGTCTGCCAGGTGCTGCTGCGCGAAGTCCTGCGCCAGGCGCTGCAGCCGCTCGGCGAACATCGCCACCGAACTGCTGCCGAACTGGCCGTGCACCAGCATCAGCGTCTCGTGCTCGCCGTCGAAGCCGCCGCTGAAGTAGTCGCCCACGACCTGGGTGCGGAAGTAGTTCATCACCGGGCCCTCGGCGCGCCAGCGGAAGGTCTTGTCCAGCTTCAGGCGGTAGCGGTTGTGCGGCCTGAGCTCGATGACCCCCAGCTTGTCGAGCGCCAGCAGGCGCGCCACGCATTCGGCATCGCTCAGCCGGTAGGTGGCAACGATCTGCTCGAAGGTCCACTGGCTGAGCACGCAGATCGCCACCAGCAGCAGCCGGCGGTCGGCGACCACGGCTTTCTCTTGCTGCAGTGTCAGCTCCTTTCGTTGCGGCGCGGTGCGCAGCAGCCGCGCCGCCAGGTCGGCGAAGTCCAGCCCCAGCACGGCCAGCACCTGGTCGATGCGCGACAGCGGCATGTCGGCGCGCGAGAAGATGCGCTTGATGCTCGACTCGGCCATGCCCAGCCGGCGCGCCAGCTCGGCATAGGTCATGCCGGCACGGCGCAGCTCGGCTTTCAGTGCATTCACCAGGTCCTTGCTGGACGTCATGCGCTTGCCCTCAAGAGGTATTGAAATTCGATACCATGAGGCTATCAGATCTCCACGTTCCCAGGAGGGATGGATACCCTGAGGCGCAGGGCTCAGCATGGCGCCGTGTTCGACTCCCCACCCCATCCGCGATGAACCCCCCCGTCATGCGACCCGACCACGTCCGGCCCGACACACGTGCCTGGCGCCTGCAGGTCTGGGCCTCGTTCGGTGTCGCTGCTGTCCTGTGTGGCAGCGGCCTGGCCCACCTGCCGGGCGAGGACATCGACCGCGCCTTCATGGTCATGGGCTACCTGTTCAGCCTGAGTGCGGTGTTCGCGCTGGCCAAGGCGGTGCGCGACCGGGAGCACGCCGAGCGCGACCTGCCGCAGTGGCGACTGGTCGCCTGGGGAGGCTTCGTGGCGGCGCTGGGCCTGACGGGCTGGGGCCTGTGGACGATGGCCATCAGCCCGCCCTACAAGGCCTACCTGGCCGTCAGCTGGCTGTACCTGGTGTCGAGCGCCTTCACGCTCGCCAAGACCCTGCGCGATGCCCATGAGGCGGCGCAGGCGGCATCGCACGGATCGCAGGCCTGAGGCTTGCCGGAGGACCCCATGAAGAACCCGATGAAGAACCCCTTGAAGAAGGCGCCCTTTTCCCTGCGCCTGGGCGCCGTGCTGGCGCTGTCGGTCGCGCTGAGTGCGCCGCCGTCGCACGCACACAGCCCCTCGACCGAGCTGAGTGTGCTGTCCATGTTGCCGGTGGCGGTGTCGGTGGCTGCGCCAGCAGCGCTTTCGGTGGCTGCGCCGCTGGCGCTGCTGTCCGCCGGTGCGGCGTTGACCGTGGTGGCGGTCGAGGCGGCCTCGGCCGGAACCGTCTGGGTGCTGGAGCGCGCCAGCGACGGCGCACGCCTGAGCCTGACCCTGAGCGGCGCCATGGCAGCCGGGCTGTCGATGGCCTCAGGCACCACGGTGGTGGTGCTCGCCGGCAGCACCGGCTGGGTGTTGTCGGCAGCAGGCAAGGCGGTTGCCTACATCCCCAACGAGATCGGCAAGGCGCTGCTGCACCACGAGAGGATCACGCGATGAGCCGCCCTGTCCTGGCCCGGGCGGCGCGGACGCTTGCACTGATGCTCGGCGTGTGGGCCTGCGCGCCGGCGCAGGCGGGACGGCCCTGCGAGGCGCGCCCGCCCGAGGCCAGCCAGGTGCAGCAGGCGCTCGAGCTGGCCGAGCGCACGGCGCGCTGGCTGGACGCCAGCGGCGCACGCGTGGTGGCGATCGCCCGCGAAGGCCAGGACCTCTCGCGCTGGGGTCTGCAATGGTCGCACCTGGGCTGGGCCTACCGGGAGGAGCCCGAAGCGCCGGCCGCCGCCGGCGCGCGCGCCCGCTGGCGCGTGGTGCACAAGCTCAACCAGTGCGGCAGCGCGAGCGCGGCGCTTTACCGGCAGGGCCTGGCCGAGTTCTTCCTCGACGACCTGCACCGCCTGCATGCCGGCGTGATGCTGCCGCGGCCGGACCTGCAGGCGCGGCTGCTGCCGCTGCTCGTGGACAACCGCCGCGTGGCCCAGCTGCACCAGCCGGCCTACAGCATGGTGGCCTACCCCTGGGCGCAGCGCTACCAGCAGTCCAACCAGTGGGCGCTCGAGCTGCTGGCCCAGGCCATGGAGCCCGAGGCCGTCACACGGGACCGTGCACAGGCCTGGCTGCGCTTCAAGGGCTACGAGCCCTCGGTGCTGCGCATCGACGCGCTGACGCGGCTGGGTGCGCGCGTGGGTTCGGCGCACATCGCCTTCGACGACCACCCCGACAGCAAGCGCTATGCCGACCGCATCGAGACCGTCAGCGTCGACTCCGTCTTCGCCTGGCTGGGCCGCAGCGGCCTGGCCGGACCGCTGCAGGTGGTGCGATAGTTCCGGGCCTCGAGCACTGAGCCACCATGGACCGTCAAGAACACACCAGCCAGTTCGCATTGCTCGGCCAGCGCCGCTTCGCCCCGTTCTTCTGGGTGCAGTTCCTGGGCGCCGGCAACGACAACCTGTTCAAGTTCGCCTTCACGGTGATGGTGACCTACCAGCTGCAGGTCAGCTGGCTGCCGCCGGCCATGGCCGGGCTGGTGATCGGCGCGCTGTTCATCGCGCCCTTCCTGCTGTTCTCGGCCACCAGCGGCCAGCTGGCCGACAAGTTCGACAAGGCGGTGCTGATCCGCTGGGTCAAGTGGATGGAGATCGCCATCATGGCGCTGGCCGGCTGGGGCTTCGTGCATCAGCATGTGCCGGTCCTGCTGGCCTGCGTGGCGTTGATGGGCTTTCACTCGACCCTGTTCGGGCCGGTCAAGTTCGCCTACCTGCCGCAGCACCTGAGCGAACGCGAGCTGACCGGCGGCAACGGCATGGTCGAGATGGGCACCTTCGTGTCCATCCTGCTGGGCAACGTGGCCGGTGGCCTGCTGATCGCGCTTCCCGAGACCGGCGCGCGCTGGACTGCCCTGGCCTGCATCGTGCTGGCGGTGCTGGGCCGCGCCCTGGCGCAGGCGGTGCCGGTGTCGCCGGCCACCGACCCGGGGCTGCGCATCAACTGGAACCCCGTCAGCGAGACCTGGCGCAACCTGCGGCTGGCCTACGGCAACGTGGTGGTCTTCCGCTCGCTGCTGGGCATTTCGTGGATGTGGTTCGTCGGCGCGGTGTTCCTGAGCCAGTTCCCGAGCTTCGCGCGCGACGTGCTGCACGGCAACGAGCAGGTGGCCTCGCTGCTGCTGGTGGTGTTCTCGGTGGGCATAGGCACCGGTGCGCTGCTGTGCGAAGTGCTCAGCCGCCGGCATGTGGAGATCGGCCTGGTGCCGCTGGGTGCCTTCGGCATGACGGTGTTCTCGGTCGACCTGTACTTCGCGTCGCGCGGCCTGCCGCCGGGGACGGCCACGCAGGCGCTGGGGGCCTTCCTGGCGCAGCCGGCGCACTGGCGCGTGATGGCCGACCTGGCCCTGCTCGCGCTGTCGGCGGGCATCTACAGCGTGCCGATGTACGCGCTGATCCAGCTGCGCTCGCAGCCCACGCACCGGGCACGCATCATCGCCGCCAACAACATCCTGAACGCGCTGTTCATGATCGCCAGCTCGCTGATCGTCGGCGCGCTGCTGTCGGCCGGCTTCACCATCCCGCAGGTCTGCCTGCTCGTCGGGCTGGCCAATGCGGTGGTGGCCGGCTACATCTTCCTGCTGGTGCCGGAGTACTTCCTGCGCTTCGTGGCCTGGCTGCTGACCCGCCTGGTCTACCGCTTCCGCGTCAGCGGCGACGAGCACATCCCGGTCAGCGGCGCGGCGGTCCTGGTCTGCAACCATGTCAGCTTCGTCGACGCGGTGCTGCTGATGGCGGCCAGCCCGCGGCCGATCCGCTTCATCATGGACCACCGCATCTTCGACATCCCGGTGCTGGGCTGGATGTTCCGGCTGGCCAAGGCGATCCCGGTGGCCCCGCAGCGCGAGGACCCGCAGACCTACGCCCGTGCCTTCGAGCAGGCCGCGCAGGTGCTCGCCGAGGGCGACCTGCTGTGCATCTTCCCGGAGGGCGGCATCACGCGTGACGGGCAGCTGGGCGAGTTCAAGGGCGGCATCATGAAGATCCTCGAGCGGCGCCCGGTGCCGGTGGTGCCGCTGGCCCTGCAGAACCTGTGGGGCTCGTACTTCTCGCGCGTCGAGCAGGGCAATGCCATGGTGCGACCGTTCCGGCGCGGCATGTTCAGCCGTGTCGGCCTGCTCGCCGGCCCGGCGGTGCCGCCGGCCGAGGTCACCCCGCAGGGGCTTCGCGAAAGGGTGAAGGTGCTGCTGGCGGGCTGAGGCCGGCCGCCTCAGGTGGCGGCGCCTTCGAGCCTGAAGCGGGACACCAGCGCCGCCAGCGCCTGCGCCTGGCCCTTCAGGCTCTCGGCGGCGGCGCTGGACTGCTCGACCAGGGCGGCGTTCTGCTGCGTCATCTGGTCGAGCTGGGCGACCGAGCCGTTGACCTCGCCGATGCCGTGGCGCTGTTCCTGCGAGGCATGGCTGATCTCGCCGATCAGGTCGCTGACCCGCTGCACGCTGGCGACGATCTCGGTCATCGTGGTGCCGGCCTCGCCGACCAGGCGGGCGCCGGCCTCGACCTCGTCGACGCTGCTGCCGATCAGCGTCTTGATCTCGCGCGCCGCCGTGGCCGACCGCTGGGCCAGGCTGCGCACCTCGCCGGCGACGACGGCAAAGCCGCGGCCCTGCTCGCCGGCGCGCGCCGCCTCGACGGCGGCGTTGAGCGCCAGGATGTTGGTCTGGAAGGCAATGCCGTCGATGGTGCCGATGATGTCGGCGATCTTGCGCGAGCTGCCGTGGATGCTGTCCATGGTGGCGACCACGCGGGACACCACCTCGCCGCCACGGCGCGCCACCTCGCTTGCCGAACCGGCGAGCTGGTTGGCCTGGCGGGCCGTGTCGGCGCTCTGGCCGACGGCGCCGGCGAGCTGCTCGATCGCGCCCGCGGCCTGCTGCAGGCTGCCGGCGGTGTGCTCGGTGCGCTGGCTCAGGTCGAGGTTGCCGCTGGCGACCTCGCTGCTGGCGAGGTGGATCGATTCGGCGCTCTGGCGGACCTGGCCGACCAGCTCGCGCAGCGAGGTCCGCATGGTGTGGATGGAGCGCAGCAGCCGGGCGGCCTCGTCCTGGCCGTGGACCGGCTCGTCGTCGCTCAGGTCGCCGCCGGCGATGCACTCGGCCACGCGCGCGGCATGCTCGATCGGGCGGCACACCGACTGCAGCGTCAGCCACAGCAGGGGCAGCACGACGGCCAGCGCCAGGACGACGAAGCCCAGCCGCAGCATCGAGACGAAGGTGGCCTGGGCCGCCAGCCCGGCACGCCGCTCGTCCTGCAGGCTGCGCTGCAGCTGCACCAGCTGGTCGGCGGCACGCGAGAAGGCCTCGACCTGCGCCTGCGCCTGGCCGGCATAGGCCAGCGCCGCGGCGCTGTCTGTGGTCGCCGCCTGGAGCTTCTGCAGGATCGGGCCGATCGCCTCGGCGTAGGCCTGTGCATCCCTTGCCGTGGCGGCGACCGCCTTGGCCAGGCCGTCGTGTCCGGCGTGGGCCTGTGCGATCGCGCCGCCTGCGGCCTTCACCCGGGCCAGGGCTTCGCGCCACTGGCCGATCAGGCGTTCGGTCTCGACGGTGTTGCTGGCGCCGATGGCCATGGCCTGCGCCTCGAACCTCAGGGTGCTGGCGACGGCGTCGCGCAAGGCCATCACGCGCGTGTGGCCCTGCTGGGTTTCGTCCAGCAACTGGCTCACCTGGGCCTGCCCGACCCGGTTGGCGAGCACACCCCAGGCGCCCAGGCCGGCCAGGGACAACGTGACGACGGTGAGCGCGGCGAGGATGCGGGCGCGAAGGGTGAAGCGGCGCAGGAACATGGAAGCGACCTCCGGATGACCGGTTATCGGCGGCGGCCGGCCAGGCTGGAGCCTTGTGTTCGATGCCTGCCGACGCGGACCGCGGCCGTGGGAGAAAGGGCATGGAAGGAGCCCGGAAGGGCTGGGGACTTGCGTTATGAGCTGTACATAAATACAGTAGCCTGGTGCAAATCTCCCCGTGCATTTCTGCGGCAGGCCCAGGGCCGACGCTGGCCGCGCCGCCCGACCTGCTGCTGGCGCCGGAGCGGGTGCACCCGGCGTTGTGGCGGGCGCATCAGCTCGGCGGCCAGCGCGAGGCCAGCTGGGCCAGCGGTTTCGAGGCGCTCGACGCCGAGTTGCCCGGGCAGGGCTGGCCCGGGCGCGCGCTGACCGAGCTGCTGCTGCCGCACCCGGGCGTCGGCGAGCTGCGCCTGCTGGCGCCGGTGCTGGCCGCGGTGCAGCGGGCCGGACGGGGCGTGATGCTGTTCGACCCGCCGGCACGACCCTGCGCCTGGACGCTGGCCGCACTGGGGCTGGACTGGCGCCAGCTGGTGCTGGTGCAGGGCCGGGGAGGGGATGCACAGTCCCCGCCGCGGCCGGTTGCGGGCCGGGCCGGGGCGGGTGGCCGTGGGCTGGACCTGCTGTGGGCCCTCGAGCAGGCCCTGGCCAGCGGCCATGCCGGGGCGGTGCTGGCGTGGTTGCCGCAACGCCTGCCGGCCGACGCCTTGCGCCGCCTGCAACTGGCGGCACAGGCGCATGACGGGCCGGCCTTCCTGGTCCGTGAGCCGCAGGCCCGGCAGCGGCCCAGTGCGTCGCCGCTGCGCCTGTGGCTGCAACCCGCGGGGCCCGACGAGCTCTGGCTGCTGCCGTTCAAGCGGCGCGGCCCCCCGGCTGCACAGCCGGTGCGGCTGGCCCTGGCCCCGGTGCTGGCCGCCCCGGCCCGCGCCCGGGCCCTGCGTACGACGGCCGAGCGGGCCGCCCCGGTTGCCGCCGGGGCATCCGTCTGAGGCGGGTCCGCGCGGCTTCGAGTCCCTTCGCCGCGCCTTGTCCGACCGCGCCCACTGGCTGCCCAGGCCTCCCGTTCGCCGCCATGCTGTGGTACGCCCTGCACCTGCCCTTGCTTTCGCTGGAAGCGTTCTGCGCGGCCGACGAGGCAGCCGATGGTGGCGTGGCCTTGCTCGAGGCCCAGCGCATCGGGGCGGTCGACGCGGCAGCGGCCGGCGCCGGCGTGCGCCCGGGCATGAAGCGTGCGACCGCGCTGGCCCTGCTGCCCGGGCTGCGGCTGGGCCAGGCCGACGCCCGGCGCGACGCCCGGGCCCTGCAGGCGGTGGCGCATGCGGCACTGGCCTTCACGCCCTCGGTGACGCTCGAAGGCCCGCCCGGGCGGCCCGACACCGTGCTGCTGGAGGTGCAGGCCAGCCTGCGCCTGTTCGGTGGGGCAGAGTCGCTGCTGCAGCGCCTGCAGGCGGCGCTGCAGCCCCTCGGGCACCGGGTCCGGGTGGCGGCGGCGCCGACGGCCCTGGGCGCGGCGCTGCTGGCCCGCTGGCGCGAGGGCTTTGCCGAGGGTCGGCATCTCGAGGGCGCGGCGCCGGCGCAGCTGGCAGCGCTGCAGGCTCTGCTCGGCGAACTGCCGCTGGGCTTGCTGGCCAGTGCCGATGGGCAGTTGCAGGCCTTGCAGGGCATGGGCCTGCACCGCCTGGCCGACCTGCGGGCCCTGCCGCGTGACGGCCTGGCCCGCCGCTTCGGCCAGGCCCTGCTCGACGAGCTGGACCGCGCCTGCGGCACGCGCCCCGACCCGCGGCGCTGGGTCGAGCTGCCCGCGCGTTTCGAGACCCGGCTCGAGCTGCAGGCCCGGGCCGACCATGTCGAGCAGTTGCTGCCCGCCGCCGCCTGGCTGCTGGCGCGGCTGGCGGCCTGGGCACAGGGGCGCCAGTCGCGCGTGGCCGCCTATACGCTGCACATGCTGCACGAGCCGCGGCATCGCGACGACCCGGGCACGCCGGCGGTGACCCTGCTGCGGGTGGAACTGGCCGAGCCGGCGGCCGATGCCGCCCAGCTGCAGATGCTGCTGCGAGAACGGCTGGGCCGCTGCCGCCTGCCGGCACCGACGCTGGAGCTGCGGCTTGTCTGTCGCGAGCTGCAGCGGCGCGCACCGCCCAACCAGGAGCTCTTCCCGACCCGGCAGAGCGAACAGGAGGGCCTGGCACGCCTGCTCGAGCGGCTGCGCGCGCGCCTGGGGGATGCCCAGGTGCAGCGGCTGGAGGCGAAAGCCGATCACCGGCCCGAGCGGTCCGTCGTGCTGCACGCGCTGGCGGCCGCGCCGATGGTCGAGGGCCCCGCGGGCAGGGGTCTGCCCGGCCCGCCGGACCGCAATGGCCACGCCAGCGCCATGGACCCGCTGCCGCTGGCGCGGCCGGCGTGGCTGTTGCCCGAGCCGCAGCCGCTGGCCGAGCAGGGCCAGCAACCGCAGCTCGACGGGTCGCCGCTGCGTCTGCTCTCGGGACCCGAGCGCATCGAATCGGGCTGGTGGGATGGCGCGCTGGTCGTGCGTGACTACTTCATCGCCGCCGCCGCCGACCAGTCGCTGGTCTGGATCTACCGCAGCCGGCTGGGCACGGGCGCCGATGGCGCGCACTGGTTCCTGCAGGGGCGCTTCGGGTGACGCGCCGACCGCCAGCGCTGCGACAACCCCGCCGCACGGACTTGCCCGCAAGCCGCGTGCAGCGGCGCAGGCGAGAAGGCATCATCGGTGCCATGCACGACGCATCCACACCCCCGGCAGGCCTTTGCCGACGCCTGGCCAGCCTCGCCCTGGCCGCCGTCCTGTTCGTCATGGGCTCGATGGCACATGCCACGCCGCCCCGCGTGACCACCCTGGCCCGCGGCCTGGTGAACCCCTGGGCGCTGGCCTTCCTGCCCGACGGCCGCATGCTGGTCACCGAGCGCCCGGGCCGCCTGCGCGTGGTCGGGGCCGACGGACGGCTGAGCGATCCGGTCACCGGCCTGCCGGCCGTCGCCGCCGGTGGCCAGTGCGGATTGCTCGACGTCGTCGTCGACCCGGACTTCGCGCGCAACGGCCTGGTCTACTGGACCTATGCCGAGCCGGGGGCCGACGGCAACAGCACCGCCCTGGCCCGCGGCCGCCTGGTGGGCCTGCAGATGACCGAGGTCAGGCTGCTGTTCAGCCAGCGACCCAAGGTGGGCAGCCAGCTGCATTGCGGTTCACGAATCGCCTTCGGCCGCGACGGGCGGCTGTACGTCGGCCTCGGGGACCGCTTCAGCCGCAAGGACGACGCGCAGGATCCGGCCAACCACATCGGCAAGATCGTGCGCCTCGAGGCCGACGGCCGGGTCCCGGCGGACAACCCCTTCGTCGGCCGCCAGGGGGCTGCGGCCGAGGTCTTCAGCCTCGGGCACCGCAACATCCAGGGCCTGGCCGTGCACCCGGACAGTGGCGAGCTGTGGGCGATCGAGCATGGCCCGCAGGGTGGCGACGAAGTCAACCTGATCGCGGCCGGCCGCAACTATGGCTGGCCCTTGCTCACCTACGGGCGCAACTACGGCAGCGGCACCCGCATCGGCGAGGAAGGGCCGCGCGCGGGATTCGAGCAACCCCTGCAGACCTGGGTGCCGACCTCGATCGCGCCCAGCGGGATGGCCTTCCTGAGCAGTGACCGCTACGCCGCCCAGGCCGGCTGGAAGGGCAGCCTCTTCATCGGCGCGCTGCGCGCCGAGACACTGGTGCGGCTCAGCTTGGACGGCCACAAGGTGACCGCCCAGGAACGGCTGCTGGGCCAGCTGGGCATGCGCATCCGCGACGTGAGGCAAGGCCCCGACGGCCTGCTGTACCTGGTGACCGACAACGCCGACGGCCGCATCCTGCGACTCGACCCCTGAGCCTGTGAACGACTCATCCCCGGCCGCTCGCCAGGCCGGCAGGCGCCGGCTCTTCGTTGAAAGGGCCCGACCTGGCCCGGGCTGCGGCTGCGCCTTGCGCCTCGATCCGGCAGCTTCTGGCGTGTCGCTCGGGCACGGCTGATCCATTCCAGGCTCCGGGTCGCACCGGCCACCGGCGGAGCGGCCTGCCCGCCGGCCGGGCGCTGGCCGCCCCCCGGCTCCCGGCGCCGCGGCCCACCCGTTTCCGGCGACCGGCGGCGGGCAGGCGCTCCTATAGTCAGGCACGTGGTGCCCGTCGCTTCGCTTGCCCGCCGCCTGCTGTGCGGGCTCGTCATCGTGTCCTGCGTGGCCTCTCAGGCGGCCTCTCAGGCGGCCGCTCAGCGCGCGGCACTGGACGAACCGCGGCTGGTGCGCGCAGCCGATGCCGGCGCCGTGCACGACGGCGTGGTCACCGCCCTGGCCGAGGACGCCGCCGGTTTCCTGTGGGTGGGCACCAGCGTCGGCCTGGTCCGCTACGACGGCTACCAGTGGCGGGCGTTCCCGGTCAAGGAGGATGCCGCCGCAGGCGCGGCGGCGGCCGGCAGCCGTTTCGTGCGCGCCTTGCTGCCCGGGCCGGGCGGCGAGCTCTGGGTGGGCTTCGAGGGGGAAGGCCTGGCCCGGCTGGACACGGCTGCCCAGGCCTGGACCCTGCATCGGCCCGACGCGGGCCGGCCGGACGCGCTGCGCCATGGCACCGTGCGCGCGCTGGCGCGCGACCGCCAAGGCATCTTGTGGGTGGGCACGGCCGGCGGCGGCTTGCACAGCCTGCATCCCGGCGCCACCCGCTTCGATCGACCCGGCAGCGTGGCCGCCGGGACCCTGCCGGATGACCGGGTGCACGCCTTGCGGGTCGACCGCAGGGGCGACCTGTGGATCGGGACTTGGCGGGGGCTGGTGCGCAAGGCCGCCACGCGGGCCGGCTTCGAGCGCGTGGCCGAGACCGGCCCGGACCGGCTGGGCGGGCGGCCTGTCACCATGCTGGGCGAGGGCCCCGACGGCCGGTTGTGGGTCGGCACCCGGGACGGCGGCCTGATGATCGTCGACCCGGGCAGCGGCGAAGGCCGCTGGATCGAGGCGGCCAAGGGCGACGATGCGGCGGCCGAGTCGACGCGTGCGGGGGGGCTGGTGTCGTTCGTCATCGGACCGGATCAGGAAGTCTGGATCGGCCGCGATCGTGCGCTGGACATCCGCGATGGCGCCAGCGGCGCGCTCGTGCAGCGGCTGCGCCGCAGCCCGCGAAAGCCCTGGGGTCTGGGCGGCCACAACGTGGTCGCCCTGCAGCGAGACCGCTCGGGTCAGGTGTGGGTGGGCAGCTACGGGGGCGGGCTGCAACGGCACACGCCCAGCCCCGGGCTGTGGGTGCGACGGGGTGAGGGCACGGAAGGCAGCGCCTTTGCCGAGGGCGACCTGCGCAGCCTGCACCCCATGCGCGACGGCACGGTATGGGCCGGCACGCCCGATGGTGCCGTGCTGGTGTTCGACCGCCAGCTCAGGCTGCTGCACCAGATACTGCCCGACGCCAGGAGCGGGCTGGCCGGTGGCCTGGTCGGTGCCATCACCGAGGCGCCCGACGGGACTCGCTGGGTGGGCAGCGACAGCGGCATCTACGCCTTCGACGCCCAGCGCCGCCTGCGCGCCCGTTTCGACATGGGCAACGTGCGCACGCGGCGCCTGCTGGCTGCCGCCGACGGCAGCCTGTGGGCGGCGACTCAGGACGGCGTCCACCGGCTGCCCCGTGGCGGCCGGGCGTTCGAGCGTGTGTCGTCGGCGCAAGGCGGCACCCTGGCCGGCAACGTCAATGCCCTGATCCAGGCGGCCGACGGCAGCGTCTTCGTCGGCGCCAATGCCGGCCTGTGGCGCGCAGCGCCCGGCCAGTGGCAGCTGCGACCGGTCCCGCCCGAGGCCGGCCACGCGCTGCGCAGCCCGGTCGTGCTGGGGCTGCTGCTCGACCGCGCCGGCCAGTTGTGGGTGGACACCAGCCGCGGGCTTCACCGCTGGCGCCGCCCCACGGTCTCGGCGGCCGGGCCGGCCCGTTTCGAGGCGGTCGCGGTCGGCGCGCCCGACGAGGCCACGACCTTCGGCGCCAACCTGCTAGAGGACGACCAGGGGCGCATCTGGACCCACCAGAACCTGCTCGATCCGCGCGACGGCACGGTGCGGCGCCTGGAGCAGGCCGACGGCGTCGACATCGGCACCGGGTGGTTCCGCGCCCATGCGCGCCTGGACGACGGGCGGCTGCTGTTCGCAGGCAGCACGGGGCTGCTGGTCGTCGAGCCGGCGCGGGTCGGGCGCTGGACCTACCTGCCGCCCGTCGTGGTCACCGATCTGCGCGTCGACGACCAGCGCCTGCCGCTGGCGCGCCTCGAGCCGCGGCTGGAGCTGCCGGCGCAGGCACGGTCGTTCTCGATCGAATACGCGGCCCTGGACCTGTCCCAGCCCGAGCGCAACCGCTACCGTCACCGGCTGCTGGGCTTCGACGAGCGCTGGGTCGAGAACAGCGCCGAGATGCGCCTGGTCCGCTATGCCAACCTGCCGCCCGGTGACTACCGGCTGCAGGTGCAGGGCAGCAACCGCCTGGGCGACTGGGCGCCGTCGATGCTGGACCTGGCGGTCCAGGTGCGGCCGGCCTGGTGGCAGACCTGGTGGGCACGCGCCGCCGCCTTGCTGATCGCCGCCGCCGCGGTCTGGGGCCTGGTGCAGCTGCGAACACGCATGCTGCGGTCCCGGCAGGCGGCCCTGGAGCGGGCGGTGCGCGAGCGCACGCGGGAGCTGGAGGCCTTGTCCCGCGAGCTGCAGCTGAAGTCGGCCGAGCTCGAACTGTCCAGCCTCACCGACCCGCTGACCGGGCTGCGCAACCGGCGCTTCCTGACCCAGCACATGACGGCCGACGCGGCAATGGTGGCGCGACGGCATGGCGAGAGGCTGCGCGCCCGCGACGACGGCGCCCCGGGTCGCGCGCTGGCGGACCACCACGACATCGTGTTCTTCCTGATCGATCTCGACCACTTCAAGCAGGTCAACGACCGCCACGGGCATGCTGCCGGCGATGCCGTGCTGCGCCAGGTGGCCGAGCGCCTGCGGCTGGCGTTCCGGGGTGCCGACGTGGTCGTGCGCTGGGGCGGCGAGGAGTTCCTCGTCGCCGCGCGCGCGACCACCCGCGAGCAGGCGGCCGAGCTGGCCGAGCGGGCGCGGCAGGCGCTGGCCGAGCGGCGCTTCGGGCTCGACGACGGCAGCGCACTGGCGCTCACCGCCTCGATCGGGTTTGCCGCCTACCCGCTGGCGCCGGCCTGGCCCGACGCGCTGGACTGGACGGCCACGGTGGACCTGGCCGACGCGGCGCTCTACGTCGTCAAGCGCGGCGGGCGCGACGGCTGGTTCGGCCTGCTGCAGGCGGACCCGGCCGACGCCACCGAACTGGCGCGGGCCTCGCGGTTGTCGCTCGAGCGCTGGCTGCAGGAAGGGCGGCTGCGCGCGCAGGGTTCGCGCCCGTTCGTTCCCGGCGCCGCGCCCTGAGCGCGGGCGCGTCGACCTTCAGCCGGCTCAGGCCA